>Ga0272440_1002001_pt1 | contig 16196 bp, 10 predicted proteins | sample SSMMMBAug17_FD_192440 | JGI IMG/M metagenome (GOLD analysis project Ga0272440, IMG submission 192440) | Marine sediment archaeal communities from Little Sippewissett salt marsh, Falmouth, MA, United States - SSM-MMB-Aug17 | ecosystem: Environmental > Aquatic > Marine > Wetlands > Sediment ... | reverse complement strand
ATTATATTACTTGTATCAGCCCCAAATTGACACATGGGACTGTTGTATATTTTACAATTCATTCATACAAAAACCAATATTTCCATATGAAGCAATATCCTCCTTGGAAATATTTTAATTATATTATAACTATTGCAATGCGATTTTTTAAGTGTCATAATTGACAAAAAAACGTTCAAAATCTGTCTTTATTGGAATAGGAGTTTGAAAATGGCAAAAATAACATTCATTGCTTACGAGCACAATGTCTTTTTTCAAGTATTATGATGCTGATGGGTATTTTTTCCATCAGCATCCAATGGTTTGAATATCTTGAACTTAAAAAGAATCCGGATTGCATGACAATTCCTCCCCTTTTTGAGGTGGAGATTGCAGTAAAAAGAGATTGGTAATTGGGGTCACATCCAATCACATGATAATAAAAATTCAATGAGGTTTGTAATATGAAAAAACGATACGTTATCATCATTTCCTCAATCATTGTGTTGATATTATTAAAACAATTTCTGCCTTCTCATAATAATCAGAACACTTTTTATATTGGTCTTGCAGGCCCTATGTCAGGAGATTATGGGAATTTAGGGCAAGATATGTTAAAAAGTGCAGAATTGGCGATGGAAGAGATCAATAACAATATGGATCTGCGAAACATAAAACTAAAGCTGGCGGTTATTGATGACCATAGCGATCCAACGACACAATATCGACCCCTTGAAGCTGCCAAAAAGATGGTTAAACAAGAAAACTTGTTATCTGTTGTTGGCCATTTTTTCAGTGTTTGCACGATGGCAGCAACCCCAATATATGAGAAACATGAAATACCTGTAATTACGCCGACATCAACGCAACCAGAAGTGACAGGAAATAGCCGATGGGTATATAGTGTTATTTTTAATGATGCGTTTCAATCATCTTATATTGCAAAATATGTGATCCACGGATTAAGAAAAAATCGTATTGCAATTATACACGAGGACATACCTTATGGCCAATCTTTGAGAAGGAGCTTTTTAAAAGAACTGCTTCCTTATAAAATCAAGCCTTTTGTTGAGGTGGGGATTCAGCGGGATGGATTCAACCCGAGAAGATTGAAAAAGTATAATAAAGCGCTTAAACAGGTAGATGTTATCTTTTTAGCCACACGATACGAACTTGCTGCTGATGTCGTGAAATATTTCAAATCCAGAGGAATTACTGCTGATTTTATTGGCGGTGAAAGTATTGGCTCCAATGCATTTATACTTGATGCTGGCATTTCTGCAGAAGGTGTTTACGCAGTGAATCCTTTTTTGGTGAGCCTATATGGAAAAGAAGCCCGAGATTTTTATTCATCATATCAGCATATTTATATGGAAAAGCCTTCCTGGATTGCCACTTATACCTATGAAGCCTTTATGTTGTTGGCCAAAGCCATAAAAAAAGTTGGCCCCAATCGTGATAAAATCAGGTCATTCCTCAATCAAATGACATCGCCAGATAGATCCCTGTCAAGCATTGGCGGAAATATTTATTTTGATCATAAAGGTGCAAATCGCAGACTGATTGCAATTGGCCAGGTGCGAAAAGGTGAATACTTTCCGGCAAAATTTCAGTTTTCCAATGTTAAATATCCGCATATTTATGAGGATTTGGAAAAGTCCGGACAATTGTTTGAGCTCGATAATAATGTCATGAAACGGCGTTTTGTTGTATACACAGGTATTTATGTGCAGGAAATCGAGGAGTTCAATATCGAGCATTCCAATTTTAAAGTCAATTTTAACCTTTGGTTTCAATGGCATGGGGATTCCAGAAAGGAGATTGAATTTAAACTTGTTGATGGAAACATTGATCATATCGAAGAGGTTGAATCTTATCATAACGAATCCATTGGTGATCATTACTTGGCTTACAAGATCAGGGCCCATATCAAAGATGAGTTCCCGCTCTATGACTACCCGCTGGATCATCAAATACTTCGGATTCGTATTATGCCCAAGTCAGATTCCATTGAAAGTATGATCTTTGTACCTGACCTGACTAATCCCATATTGACTAAACCCAATCTTGATTTTGGAACCTGGGAAAACTATAAGAATATTGCATATGTGAACAAAAAAACAAAATATTTGAGTTTTCAAAATCCAAAGTTCACACATGGCATGCTCAATCTTGATTATTCGGTTTTTCATTTTGATATGTTTCTAAAACGAAATTTGCAGCAATATATTTTAAAATTTCTCCCCCTCCTTCTTTTGCTCCTGGTTTCTTCTTCAATTTTTTTTATTACCTCAACCATGCTCGCTTCTCGTATTGCAATCAGTATTACAACCTTGTTAAGTTCAATGGCGTTTCACATGAGCCAGTCCAGTCATTTGGGTAATGTGGGTTATACAACTAAGGTCGATGAATTTTTTATTGTGACTTATTTTCTTATTTTTATAACCATCACCGAAAATGTCGCTGTCGGTTATTTAAAAGATATTCAAAAAGATGTGCTGTGTAAGCAGTTAGATCTTGTCTCTCGATATATTTATCCCTTACTGATCGTTGGGGGATTTTTAATGGTTTTTGTATTTTAATCATAGGAGAAAAGTATAATGAAGCATATAAAACTAAAAACACGTATTTATGGATTGGTTATTTTCTTATTGTTGTCCATGTCAATCATCTGTTTGACATCCATTAAAATAATTACCGACCTGGGGCATACCATTAAAGAAATTGGAGAAGAAGATATCCCTCTCGTTCTTGTCATTGCCCAATGTACGGAACAGATATTGAATCAATCTTTACATTTTAATACACTTCTTCAGTATGCCAAAATTCACCACAAAGAAAAATTCACGCGTAGTCGGGATGGATTCATTGAAGCCGGTAAACTATTTGTGGATTTGGTGAAAGAGGGTAAAGCGATTGCTCAGGAAAGCATCAAGATCGCCAGAGGTGAACATGCAAAAGAAAGTTTTGAAAAGATTAAAGAAACATTAAAAATGCTTGAGCATGAGCATAGTGAATTCGAGCATCACAGTGAAGAATTTATACAAATTTTGAATATGAAATCATTTGGAGACGATCTAGAGTCCACTGATAATTCTCAAGATTCAGGATCAGGTCATCATGAAAAATCAAATCAAGCCCCTTCTCACCATGCATCACCAGGTCATAATGGTGTGCATGAAAAAGATAAATCCTTGAAGGAAAAAGAGGAAATGATCAAGATAATCGAGCAACTGGAAAAAAAAATCATGACCATGGAACATGAACTCAGTAAAGGGCTAGAACTGGCTGACGATCTCACACGCACACTGTTCGAACATGCACATCACGAACAGGTTGTAGGTATGGAAATCCTGATTCCCATGATGATTATCTCAATTGTCGGCGGAATTTTCTTAAGTGGATATATTGCTAAAACCACTGTTGAAACAATTCAAGGTTCAACAAGAAATCTGAAAGAAATTGCTGCAACTGTTTCAGCAGCATCAGAACAAATGGCCGCTGCAGCCAATGAATTAGCCAATAGCACCGTTTCCCAGGCAGAACGTCTTTCACAGATCAGCGATGACATTTCCAATATCAACAGTTCTATTCAGGCGAATTCACAGGCCGCAACAAAAACCAGAAGTTTTATTCAAAATATCGACAAAGTTGTTGTTCAGGCAGATAAAGCGATGAAAGATCTTAACGCTGCAATCCGGAATACAATGGAGTCGGAAGAAAAATCCGGAAAACTGTTTAGCCAGTTAAGTGATTATAACCTTCAAATCAATATGCTTTCAACAAATGCAACTGCAGAAGCCAATCGCAATGAAACATCGAAAAGTATTGGTATTTACACACAAAAAATAGACAAAACATCCCAGAAGGCGCATGTCATTAATACAGAAATATCCAATCTCATAAATACTTCTATTGTGAAAGTAAGAAAAAATGCTGCTGCAGCCACAGATATGAGAGCTGTACTCAAAAAAATAGTCCGCCTGACGACCAAGGCAAATCAAATCATTACCACTGTTACCACGAGTTCACAAAAGCAGGCAAATGATATCAACACAATTGATAAAGTAATCCATTCTTTAAATGATGTTACCCAAACCAATGCTGCGGCCTCGGAAGAAAGCTCTGCATCCAGTGTCAGTATGGCAAACCAGGTGAAGTATCTGCTTGATATTGTGAAAGACCTTGAAATCATGGTAGAGGGAAAAAAAGCTTTAGAGGATGATGATCAAAATGGAGAAGAAGCTAATTTTTCATGATTAATCAAGATGTGACCCCAATCACCCCTTCAGATCATTCCCAGGCACTTTTGAATATACTGCCCCTTTTTATCTCTATAGTTATATCTAAAAATGGTATCCACTAAAGGGTAATGTATTTTTTTGAATGTGTGAACATATTTCAGGCTGATCCAGCGATAGTACTTTTCCATGCTTTTCATATTTTGTGGAAAATTGATTGAAATAAGTTCATCAATTAAGCCATCAGTATCATGATCAAAAAAATTGGACAATTTCGGCGGCGGACCATTTAAACAAGGTTTGTATTCCTGTGTAAATACATACGCAGCGGTCAGGCTTTTGATAAATTTTAATCGTTCAATATCTTCCCGAAGGGTTGTATTATAGCCGTACATATAGATAAACTCAACATTTTCAGAGGGTTTGAATTGAAAATAACCATAGTTTCGTCTGAGTGCATTGAACTGATCGGTATTGTTTAAGCTAAAATAATAATTGTTCCTGGTAAACTTTGTGTTTTGGCACTTTATCCTTCTAAGTATCCTGGCACGATTTTTTGTGATCAATAGTAAATCAAGGCTCTGGGTAAAATTTACAGAAATATTTTTTTGGGCCATCTCCTCAAGCAATTGATCTGCATTGGGATGCGACAGGATATTGTCATCCAGCAGGATGACTTTGGATCTGTTTTGCAATAAATCATCAAGATCACTCACCTGGTGTGTTTTTCCTTCTTTAACCGGCACGATGCAGAATTCACATTTTTTGGGACATCCTCTTGTCAGAAATCCAATCGCGCGATCATCCAATTCAGGATACAGGGAATAATCCGGTTGAAGATTTTCTATTGTTTTGGGAAGCCTTTTGGTGATGCTGACACCGGATCCACCAATTGTCAGCCTGTCACCATAATCGTCTTTTAATTGATTGAATTTCTGGAAACTTTGACTTTTATTAAAAATAACTGATGCAAACATTTTTTCAGCATGTGTTGTTTTTATATCAGGTCTGACTTTAACCACTGACCATCTCTTGCGTTTGTAATAGCGAGATAGTTTCATCAACGCCAGATTGGGTAACTTGCTGTCAACATCAATTAATAGAATCGACTTTTTGGGAAGGATTATTGGTGCTTTGGATTTTTGGGTCGATTTTGACACTGAAGGCAATTTCAATCGTTTGGATACAATGCTGTCTGGCACTTTTTTCATGGCTTGCGGCGACAGGGTGACAATCATTTGCATATTGGGAAATAGTTCATCCCACAGTTTCAGCCATGAAGAAAACAGGTTTGGGGGACACAAGGTATATGGCGAATGGAATAAAATCATTCCTGGCATATTATAGGGATCCGGCACAAAGGGGGATGCGTCAATGATATGTCGTAATGCATCAATAACAGGATGCAATAATTGTTTTTGAACCTCTGGAAGGCCTGACCAGTGACTGTCGAAAAGGCATTCTTTGGTCATCCAGCAAGACGTATCAATATTTAAAATAGTTGATATGCATGTTGTCAGTTTTGTCAGGGCCTGTTTTGCTGGATATCTATTTTTGAGTATGGCCCGATAATGAAGGCGTTTTAAATATGCTGTGGGATCTGTCAGTTTTACGTTTTTATCAAATATTGAATGAAACCGCGTGATTCTAAAATTCGGATTCAGAAAATCAAAGTCATCGGTTCCAAAGTGATGCTTTAAATGATTGCCATACGCTAAAAAAAAGTATGGTTTATTGCCAGTGCGATAATAAAGATTTCTTTTTTCCAGTTGATCATAAAATCCATCCAACTCTTTTTTATGCATGTAACTGCCCTTTAAATCTGGACTTATTTGAAAACCATTTCTTAAAATGGGTGATGAAATATGGCTGCTTTTTTCTCTGTGTTGATGGACGGCATATACAAATTTGATGACTAATGATTGATCAGGGCGTTTGAAACAGGCATCCAATGCACATGGGAGATAATCAAGATATTTCGGCCCACAAAAAATCAAAGCAATTAATTGTAATAATTCATGATTCTTTTTATTTAATGACAACAGATGCCATTTGGGAATTTCATCTGATGTAAGGTCTGCCAATACAATTTCAGAATCATTGTTTTGAGACGCATTGTTGATGTGCAACTTCAATAAATACATAATCAATCACACAGTTTACGCTCTGGAAGCAATCGCATAGAATGAACTTGAGACATGGGAATCACAAGGGTTGATATCTCTAATTGCGGCACAGATTTAATGGGTTTAAATACAAAAACCTTATCCTTGTTTTGAATCAATTGCCGGTAGCATCCGGATGTCAATGATTGGGTTAATTGTGCAGGGCTTGCGCCATCTGTTTGAAATATTTCAATACTGGGATAGGAAGGATAATGATTTGCCTTTTGGGCCTTAAACCGAAGATCTGCTGATGATGTTCCCAGACGATAGCTGATGGCAAACAGTGTCAACATAACAATGGGCAAGATCATCAGCAACACATAAAATCGGGTGCTGGCATCTGTTACCCATTGGCAAATCGTATAGACCCATCCCCACGTCACCACCAAAAAACTGACCACACCAAACAACAACAGGCCTTTATGATCTGCAATCACCCAATAACTGTAAATAAAATAATCTTCTTTGGGAAGTTCCAATGCACTCAGGCCCACATTGAAATGGCCAAAATAATGATAGGCAAATGACCATCCAGCCGTATACAGAAGGGCAAACACAATGATCAGCATGGAGGCCAACTCTGGCACGTTTTTTTGATCAACAGTTGGTTTGGGCGTTGTTTTCTTTTGTTTCATTGTATTTTGCCTCCCATTACATAAGGTGCCCACAGTTTGATATCTTTGTTTTGTTTAATGAAAGATAACTGTGTTTTACTGAGCCAGCGTTTAATGTTTCGTCTGATTTCATCCCTCTGGGCACATCCACGCCTGACTTTTTGGGGCGTACAGATATCTCCCTCAAGTTGTTCCCAAGCATCCATATTGGCTGGCTTGAATGGCTGCATGGTTTCACTTTCATCCATACAAAATATGCGGGTATAGGCATCGTTATCCGATTTAAAGGTCTGAAAGGGCCGCACAATGGCATGGGTTTCTTTGTGCCTGAAACAAATGGGGTTGTCCTTTTCTGACAGGGCTTGTGTGGATAAAACAAGCAACAGGATACCTGTCAGAGGTAATAATAATCGTATAATTGTTTGCATGACTTATTTCCTTTGAGTGTAACCATCTGTTAATATTAGGTATATCGAGAATGACCGAATTGTCAATTTTTATATTCATTTCAATGGGTTAGTTAGACTCACAACATAACACTGAAGAAGATGAAATAAAGACACTTTAAATTCATCTTCTTCAGTGTAATCCTGGTTCAGAAACGAATCAACAAATATTGAATAATGAGGAACTTCTTTTCAGAGATTTCCTAAGGGAATGTATTTTCAGAGCCTTCCTCAACTAACTTATCTTATTTCGATATATTCTATGGTTACACGCACCAAGAGAACACATAATTTCATAGCTGATCGTATTTGCATATGATGCCAATTCATCAGCTGTAATGCAGTCATTTTCTTGTTTTCCAAGTAATACAACAGGGTCTCCAAAACTGACATTGTCAATATGAGAAACATTCACCATCATCAGATTCATGCAAACACGTCCAATAACAGGTGCTCTTTTTCCCCGGATCAATACAGATGCTTTATTGGAAAACATTCGACTGTAACCATCCGCGTAGCCTACCGGAATGGTTGCAACGCGAGTCGGCTGCTTTGTTTTGAACGTTCGGCCATAACTAATTGTTTCACCCGAAGGTACAGTTTTAACATGAATGACTTCTGATTGATATGTCATACATGGTTCAAGCTGTTTTGCCAAAGACCATTGTGGTGATGACCCATATATGGCAATTCCTGCTCGTGCAATGGGGTAATCCAGTCCCTTTTGATCAGTAATGCCGCCACTATTGGCAATATGACTGGTTAAATTCGCATATGGCGCTATGGCTTCTTTAAAAATATCCATCTGTTTTTTTGTGTAATCGTCATCCGGCTGATCAGCAACAGCAAAGTGAGAAATAAAACCATTGACTTGAAGTCCAGGTAATTTTTGGATCGCATCCATGAAAGAATTAAGATCTTTTGGGTAAACACCCAATCGGTTCATGCCGCTATCAACCTTTATTTGTACGTTTGCATGGATACCATATTTTTGTGCAGCTTGTGACAGATATTGCGCCATTTCTATTTGATACAAAGCAGCAATTAAATCCTTTTCAACGATGCTTTCAACATTTTGCAGGTTAGGGCCCTTTAGTATCAGAATAGGTTGTCTAAACCCATTCTCTCGCATTTTTATTCCTTCGGAAACATCAAAAACAGCAAATTGTGCGCATCCTGCACTGGCCAGTGCATGCGCAACCGGGACCATACCATGTCCATAGGCATCAGATTTGACGACAGCCATAAGGCGGACATCAGGACCTGCCCATTTCTGTAAAAATAGATAGTTTCTGGTGATCGCTTGAAGATTAATGATTATTTGGTTGGTATTCATAGGCTCACGTTATATTCATTGAAAACTGAATTGTCAAGCAGGTTCATTGCATGAATGGTTTGGGTCTTTTTTGTAACTTGTTGGTGTCTGGTGCGATTTCGTAATGTTTTGAAAAATAGTGATTGAAAAAAAACGCATTCAATAATACATACATGGATAAATTCAAAAGGAGTGAGAATGAATCCCTATCAAAAAAAAATCGTATTCATTATTATTTGCCTTCTTGCGCATACATTACCAGTAAAGGCAATTCAACAAATCTATACACCAGATATACTTCAACCCTGGCAAAAATGGGTTTTACATGACCAAAAACAATACAACTGTCCACATGAATATAACAATGAAAAAAAACGCCATTGCGTTTGGATTTCACATCTTGATCTCAATTTAAAAAAGAGAAATAGCCATTTTTCCATGAAAGGTATTGTATTTGAAGCGCAATACGTGTTACTTCCAGGGCAAAATGGATGTTGGCCTGATGGCGTTGGAACTCATAAAAACCTTCTTGCGGTGATTCCATTCAAAGAACATCCGGCAGTCTTCTTACCTGAGGGCCCCTTTGAAATATCGGGTCACTTTTTGTATGACCACTTACCAGAATCCTTATATATTCCCCCCCAATTGGGCCTGTTAACCCTTAAGCGAGATAACAAGATCGTTGGAGAGCCATTTATTTCAAAAGATTACCGCTTATGGCTTCGGAATGGACAGGTCAGGGGGCCGTCAGGCAATCGCATGCATGTACAGATATACCGGCTGATAACAGATCAGATTCCCATGACCATGACACATCATTTGCAGCTTTCGGTATCTGGCAACAGTCGTGAAGAAGTATTGAATCATGTACTGCCTGATCAATCTATTGTCATGTCTATTGACAGCCCATTACCCATTCAATTAGAAAAAAATAAAGATATACGTTTACATGTTCGTACCGGAAAATGGACAATAAAGATTGTTTCACGTTTTACGCTGCCAATACAAAAGCTATCAACTGACTTTTTGATCAATGACATTGAAACCTGGAGCTTCAAATCTCAAACCTTTTTACGAATTGTTAAACTCAGTGGCTTGCAGGGTCTAGACCCCGCTTCATCAGGTGTTCCAAAAGAATGGCAAAACTTTCCGGCATATCGGGTTCATAAGAACAGAGCTGTGACATTTCAGGAACAACAGCGGGGTGATCCGGACCCATCGCCCGATCAATTAAGCTTGAATCGTAATCTATGGTTGGACTTTGATGGCAAAGGTTACACTATTCAGGATCAGATAAAAGGAACGATCAAGCAGAATTGGCGATTGAACATGTATTCGCCCATTGAGTTGGGGCGTGTTTCCTTTTTAGGAAAAGATCAATTGCTTACTCAATATAACAATCAATCAGGTGTTGAAATCCGAACAGGTCAACTGAATATGACCGCTGATGCGCGATATACCAACAGTATCAGCCGAATACCAGCAGTGGGTTGGGATCACGCCATGAACCATGTTCAGGCGAATTTAAACTTACCTCCAGGATGGCGCTTATTGTCTGTTTTTGGCGTTGATTCTGTATTTGGATCCTGGTTGGGACAATGGCGTTTATTGGATTTATTTCTCGCTCTATTAATTGGGATGGCTATTTATCAATTGAAAAATATTCAATGGGCTGTCCTGGCATGGCTAACCATGGCATTGACATTTCATGAGCCCTCAGCCCCACACCTGACATGGCTTCATTTATTGGCAGTGATCGCCTTGTTAATTGTCGCGCCACAAGGTCGTTTTTATTCATTTATGCGATTATGGTTTGTTTTTGCAGTGGTTTTGATCAGTATTTTTATTTTACCATTTATGAAGTATCAGATTCAGTCAGGTTTATTTCCGCAGCTTGAAAAACATACTTACAATTCGATCTCCAGACTCAAACCATGTAGTCAATCTTTAGGCAATTTTTCACAATTCGATCATTTTGAGCCCGGCAAAAGAACTGTCATGCCAAAAAGCGCTACTGCTCATAAATATGTTGCGCCTGACAAAAAAAGCCAACGCGTATCCGATGTGGTCATTCAAACGGGTCCAGGTCTTCCGAAATGGAAATGGCGGTCTGTGCATTTCAGCTGGAATGGACCGATCGATAAAATGCAGTATATCAGACTATGGCTGATCCCGCCATATATGAATGGCATACTGTCAATAACTCGGGTCATTCTTGTTTCTGTATTATTGTTTGGTATTGGCAGGCGTTTTTCACAATTGGCTCAAGAAAACAGCAATAAATAATTAACGATTTTTTATCAGTACAATAGAATTCATGGTATCTTCCTTTTCCAGATAAAAACACTGATCAATATAATTATCAATAATATACAGTCCATATCCACCTTCAGGATATTCATGCTCAGGTGGTTTTGGATCGGTGGGAGGATTTGGAAATGATTTGCCCCAATGATGGACAATTAACCTTACCTGATTGATATTTGAATCGGCACAAATAACAATATCGTGATGTTGTTCGTTTAAATATGCATATTTGATCACATTAGATATCAGTTCAATAATCGCTGTTTCTAACTCCCAAACAAAAGTGTTCTTTGTTTTTCCGAGATGGATTAACTGGCAATATTGTTGGACAAACTTTCTCACATTATGTATTTCAACCAATGAACTTTTAATTTTGATAGATTTACACAACTCACTGTTTTCTAAAAAAGGATTGATATCATCGGGTTGGATGATCGAATGTATGGGATCGGAACGTTCTTGTTTTCTTTTTAGCACAACACAGGTTAAATCATCGCCGAGTTGATTGGTTTTTGCAAATTTATAAATTTCATTTTGAATCTGCTTGACAATAAAATCTGGATTGGATTTGCAATGTTTCTTGATACACCCGACAAGCCGATTTTCACCAAAAAATGTGCCCTCAGGACAACATGCCTCAGTAAAACCATCAGAATATAAAAACAATATATCACCTGGTTTCAGATAGAATTGAATTTGTTTGTAATGTTCATCAGGAATGAATCCAAGCGGTGTATTATCACCTTTAATTAAGGAACACTCATTGGTATGAGAATGGTAATGAATCGTTTGGGTATGACCACAATCAACAAGATCGACCGATTTATCAGAACTATGATATCGCACATAACACAAAGTCACAAATTTTTCTAATTCAATCAATTCATTGGACATGACTTGATGAACATATTGGACAATTTGTTCAATTTGTGGAATGTGGTCTGTTTTATGTTGTAAAAGCAGTTGCGTGATTGCGCGATAGAAATTCGCTTTTGTCGCCGCACCAATGAGTGCAGCGGGAACGCCTTTTCCCATAACATCCCCAAGAAATACATCCAGGCATTTGTCTTGATGACAAATAAAATCAAAAAAATCCCCATCAACTTTTTGTGAGGGTTGGGTCAATGCCGAAATTTCGAGATCAGGGAATGATTCTGGCAGATTACCCAAAAGGAGCGTTTGTTGAATTTTTGCACCAATTTCAATGAGATCTTGCTCTCTGGCTTTTCTTCGATCCATTTCTTTTTTGAGTGTCAGGGCAGAGTGAACACGCGCTCTTAAAACAATCGGGTTGACCGGTTTGGTGATATAATCAATCGCCCCGGCATCAAAGGATTTTTGAAGAGATTGGGACTCATTCATTGCAGTCACCATGATTATCGGAATATCTGCATATTCAGGCATTTTTTTGATACATGAACAGGCTTTAAGTCCGTCCACATCAGGCATCATGATGTCTAATAGAATCAGGTCAATTACACAGTTTGCTGGCTGATTTTCCAGCTGATAATATGCTTCCGCCGCAGATTCAGCATGCAAGAGTTCTGTGTATCCAGCTTTTAGAAGTAGTGATTCTACCAATTTACGATTAAAATATGAATCATCGACAATTAATATACTCATAATTTTTCGATGATTGCAATGAATATACCAATATATCAATGAAAGTCGGTCCTGCAATACAGAACCGACATGATAGGCTGGTTAACGTTAATGTTGGAATTACTTTAAATTAATAAATTATTCATTAAATGGCAACCCGGCAAGTACTTTGAACCAGTGAACAATGTCAACCAAACTGACCCTGTTGTCATTATTGATATCCCATCCATTATGCTGTTCTGGGAATGTTAAGACAGGCAACAGTGTGTTTTGGTTTTCTTCAATACCGACTTCATCCAACATCATCAAAAGATGATTCTCATGTTGGATTGAGACAGTGACAGTTCCCATGGGCACTTCTTCAATGTAAAATTCACCTTTTTCTCCACTCGTTGCTGTTTGACCTGTTTCAGCAATGGTGACAGTGACACCTGAAAATGGCTTTTTGGTATTCTCTTCAAAAAGATACAGTTTGCCAGAAAGACTGCCAGTCAATTCCTCGATTGCGCCATAAATAATAATTTTCTTATCTTCAATGAATTGCCATCCAGCTTCCATAAAATTAATATCAGTTGTCCCTTCAGGTAAAGGTTCAACCTTTATAATTGTCACTGAACGTGTACAATATCCCGCATTATGGTCCCAACTGTCATTAAATGGCCATACAACATTTTGATTCTCTGATGTTGCCGATTGATCGGGCGCACAGTGAGCTTTTTGTGGCACGACAATACGATAGGGACCCGACCCATCAAGCTTGTTTTCCACATTAAGGATTCCAGTTGTCAAATCAACACCATCACGCTGAATTGCAAGCAATGCTTTTAATCCGCCTGAAACAAAAATCGGACTTTCATGTTGATATAAGCTACATTTTGGTGAGTTATAATCACACCAATCAGCGCTGGGATCATAATAATATATGGCCTGCTGATAGCTGCCATTAATATGATATAGTGATGGATCTTCCACCACTTCAAGGGGATGATATGTAGACCAGCCATCAGGCGCATAAACTGTGATTCCGGTTGCTGTATCCAATATGCCGGCATCCGCCAACAGGTCTTCTATGGGAACTCCTGTATATTCCGCATAAAAATCTCCAGATCGATGTGTATTCATCAACATGAATTGTGTATGTTGCGGTAACCGCTGTAAATCTGATTTGGAATACACTCGAAATGGCGCAACACGTTTATCCGGGTTATCGTTTTCATCACCCGGATATCTGAGCGCATTGATTTCATCAATATTAGAAAAACCATCCTTATCAGAATCCAATAACGCAATTTCTTCTATTGCATTGGCATTACGACCTTTCAAATAATAATCTTTACCATATGCATTCAGGGTTTCTACAATATTACCCGAGCCATCATAACCATATTTGTAATGGCACCATTGACAGCTTCCCATTGTGATAAATTTTCCTGGCTTTTTTTCGTACTGACCGCCAGAATGACACAATGCACAGCTATCTAATTTTGTGTGCCTTTTTGATGGGTACACATCAATGAAATGATCGCTGTCTTGTTCATCCATATGATGATAAGCAGAAAAAGCAATGCTTACGCAAAGTGTCAGAATTGTCATAACCATAAAACCAGTAAATAACTTGTTTTTCATCAAACCTCCTTAAATTTTGTTGATTAAAAATTGACTTGAAAACGAAGTATTGCAGAATTTTCAGAATGGATATAATCGATCGAACCATCGGGATTGATTCGAACACGAAGGGGATCTGAAATTTCTGTATATGTGTAATCAGCCAGGATTCGATAATATGGACTGCGTATCCAGCTCAGTGATATTGAGCTGGCATCAGCTTCTTTTGCCGCATTAAATGCGGCAGGCGTTATCCAATTGGCATCACCGGAAAAGTATTCTTTTCGGAAAGCCAATTGCCAGATATCCTCAGGTTTCTTTTTATGATGTGATCGTTTTTGCAATATGGGCACCCCATTTACATTAATAATCAGGCAGGTATGCCATGAATATAGATTCACATTTCCCGGATCTCGGCCAACAGGCTTTAAGTCTTTATATTGAAATCTTTGATATTCAACATACTGCATCACCGGACCGGCGATAAAACCGGCTTCAAGGCATGTTCGTTGGCGTTTGTTGATATCAAGCAAAGCGCCAAATTTCGTATTGGCTTTCAATTCGTATAAATTACGCTGTGTGCCAATCATGCCAGTGCTTTTAACCTGAACCTGAATATTGGGGGTATCAATTCGTGATTCAGTAAACGACACACCCACAAAAGGGGAAGCTTCTGTTATATTCGTTTGGGCCAATGGGTAAACCACAAACCTGACCGCTAATTCAGGATCATCTTTTTGATTTCCCCGAGATGACCCATCAATGCCATCGCCATTGAATATTCCAATCTGATAAGAAAGCATCTGATCCAGCAGTTTCCCACCAATTGCCAAACCGATATCCCGACCGGGATGTAAAGAAAAGCCAATGGAACGTTCTGCAAAGGAAAAAACACTGTCATTGATCAGCCATTCCCGACTGAATGGCACCTTGAATTGACCAAATTGAATATTCAGGCCTGGATGAATATGGTAAATACCATAAGCATCAAGCAATCTTTTAGTGGCATTACCCTGAAATTCAACTGATAGCTTATATTCCAGGTCATCAAGAAAATCACCAAAAACTTTCAGACGCGCACGTCGGATATCAAAACGACTATCTGCTCTCACCGATTCTGAAATATAGCGATAGTCACCTTGAAATGTTCCTCCCAAATGCATTGTTTGTACTTGGGGAACATCTTTAATTTCAATGGCCTGTGAACGAAAGCTCCAAAAAATACCTAAAAAGAAACAAAAGGCAATCTTTCCTGCATGGCTGAGTTGCATGGTAGCTCCCTAATTATAGAACGAGATAATCATTCTCAATTAAGTAGTGCCTTTACCTTTTTAGGTATGAATTTGTCAACAAATAAATAATTATCACCCTTCATATTCCAGGTAAAACTTTTACGAAGATGAGATACCTTTGCAGAGCAAAAACAGAATCGGCAAAAATTCTGAAATCAACCAAAGTACGTTGAGACCAAACGCAGCAGGCACGCTACCGATATAACTTCTGAAAATCAGCAAAGTGAAAGGAGGCAGTGGCTAAACCTTTTCATTGGTTGAATTTCGGATATCTTTCCAAGTGCGTTGGCGTTTGACCAGTGCAACCACTTAGGAATGCCCGGAAAATAAGTTCCTCATTTCAGAAAAAGTAAATTCTGTTCATTTTGAACCTGGATTACGCTGAAGAAGATGAATAAGATGAAATAAGACACTTTTAAATCATCTTATTCATCTTCTTCAGCGTAATCCAGGTTCAAAAAAAGGAATGCAATTAATTAAATGGGGAACTTATTTTTCGAGTATTCCTTAATTAGCTTAACTATGTTTATCCTTATAATTAATGTAAAGAATTCAATTACATCGGTAAAATTCAAATCGCAAATTTCTATATAAATGAAAACTGACAATATGGGTTTGCTTTTTGCGAAT
>Ga0272440_1002000_pt1 | contig 16197 bp, 13 predicted proteins | sample SSMMMBAug17_FD_192440 | JGI IMG/M metagenome (GOLD analysis project Ga0272440, IMG submission 192440) | Marine sediment archaeal communities from Little Sippewissett salt marsh, Falmouth, MA, United States - SSM-MMB-Aug17 | ecosystem: Environmental > Aquatic > Marine > Wetlands > Sediment ... | reverse complement strand
ATCAAATCAGGCGAAATCAAGCAGATAATGAGTGATTATAATAATTGATCTTATAACGCATAATTTGATTATTCTTGAAAAATAAGGCCTTGATCATCATTTCGGCCACAATGTAGGGGCGAACCTTGTGTTCGCCCTCGAACAATTGTTCGCAAACGTTTTTAGTTCGAGGGCGAACACAAGGTTCGCCCCTACATTGGGTTCACCGCAACGTTCCCATTTGGCCGAAACGATGATCAAGGCCAAAAATAAACTGTGTTCATATTGTATTTTTGTAAGAAACAGACGTTTCATGCGACGTCTCCACAAAACTTATTTCATGTTCAAGGTCAATATCAGCATGTAATTCTTTGACCTTGATGAGAAAGAATCAGAAAATGCCACATATTTTAGCCGGCGATATCGGGGGAACAAAAACTTTTCTGCAGCTGGTAGAAACCGCCCATCAAAGTCAATTGTCTCCAACTGAAATGAAAATAATTTATGAACAACGCTACATCAGTGCCGAGTACAGGGACCTGGGGCCAATTATCAGACAATTTCTCCTTGATGTTGAAAAAAAGGAAGGAATAAAACCTGTACCAGAAAAGGCTTGTTTCGCCATTGCCGGTCCTGTTGTCAATAATACTGTTAAGCTGACCAACCTTTCATGGATGTTGGATGCATCACATATGGAACAGGATCTGGGAATCTCTCATATCAGCCTGATCAATGATTTTGAAGCCATTGGTTATGGGGTTGTTGGATTGACAGATAACGATATTCATATTTTGCAAACCGGCGAAAAAAAAAATGAAGCCCCCATGGCAGTGATAGGCGCGGGGACAGGGCTGGGTGAATGCTTTATTATTCGACATGGCGAAACTATTCGCGTTTTTCCCTCAGAAGGCGGTCATACAGATTTTGCACCACAATCCGCATTAGAGTTCAATCTTTTAAAATATTTATTGGTCAGGCATAATATTAATCGTGTTTCAGTGGAACGTGTGGTCTCTGGATTGGGAATTATTTCTATTTATCAGTTTTTACGAGACTCGGATTTTACTGATGAATCTCCAGAAATTGCAGAAGCAGTGCGTACCTGGGAAAAAGAACTGACTTCAAGTAAAAGAACGATTGATCCTGGAGAATATATTGGTAAAGCCGCTTTAGAAAAAACTGATCGTCTGAGCGAAGAAACCATGCAGCTATTTGTTCAGGCTTATGGTTCTGAAGCCGGGAATCTGGCGCTTAAAATTCTTCCTTTTGGCGGTTTATATATCGCTGGCGGTATCGCCCCAAAAATACTTCCCTTACTTCAATCCAATGAATTTATTACCGCATTCAATAACAAGGGACGAATGTCTTCAATATTAAAAAATATTCCAGTCAAAGTGATTACAAATCCAAAAGTGGGGTTGATCGGCGCTGCCATTCATGCATCTCAGGCATTGCTCGCATAGGTGAATATGGTTAAAACAATGAAGTATCTTCTTTCAATACAATTTTAGGGATATAAAACTTGACCACTTTTTCCTTAACACTATTTAACACAGGCGCTTCAAATTGACGAATTTTCCATCCGGTTTCATACAAATCGTAATATGCTTTACCGGAAAAATCCAAATATTGCCCACGGTTGGCGCGACGCCATGCCTGCTTGTTTCCCAACCCCCATTCAGGAATTTCATGATACACACCTTTGTATTGGGATGAATAAAAAAATGTATCAATGGTGCGAACCTTTCCCCTGAATTCAAGAATGCTTTCACATGTGTCATTACAGGTAATGGATGAATTCCTTATTTGAAAACGAGCCAGTTCAATGACCTCATTGACAAGTAAACTATCTGGCAATGGTCGCCAGTTCATTCCTTTTTCCAGGTCATTTTCCAGTATGTCATGGTCAGGAAATTTTTTGGTACATGCACCCATAACAATTACCAAAATAAAAATGCTGATCAAAGCAGCAAATGGTCTAATATTCATTGACAAAATTCCTTCTTTTGGATTATATCTTTAATAATACAAAATTTTTTCCGATCTTGTTTCTCATGATTATCGGCAAAAACTAATTTTATATAAAAAAAATGAACAGTTGTCAAGCAAGAACAATTCCTGCGGACAAGATTGAAATATGAATAAAATGGAACAAACGTCGTTATCGCTTGACTGGCTTTCATCTAAACATGAACGCCTGATCCTTCGCGCAAAACTCTTACAAAGTATTCGTAACTATTTTGTTTCAATGCATTACCTTGAAATAAACACACCCTGCCGAATACCATCGCCTGTACCAGAAGCTTTTATTGACAGCATCTGTACCGAAAACTGGTATCTTCAAACATCGCCAGAAATAAACATGAAAAAACTCATTGCCTCAGGTTTGCCCCGCATATTTCAAATATGTCCCTGCTTTCGAGCCAATGAGCGGAGTGACAGTCATTTATCCGAATTTACACTTTTGGAATGGTATTGCACGTATGCCAACTATCTTGATTTGATGAATGACTGTGAACAATTGATTTGCCATATTGCCAGAGAGTTATTAAAAAACGCCCGCTTTACTTACCAGAAAGAATTGATTTCATTGGCATGCCCCTGGCGACGAATAAGTGTCAATGAGGCATTCAACGCATATGGCAGCCTGACAATGCGTCAGGCAATAGAACAAGAAAAATTTGATGAAATCATGGTTTATGAAATTGAACCTGCTCTGGGGGTTAATCCTGTGTTTTTGTTCGATTATCCCAAAGAAAGAGCGGCACTGGCACGTATAAAACCTGATGATCCCACTATTGCAGAGCGTTTTGAATTGTATATTGGCGGGCATGAGCTGGCGAATGCGTTTTCAGAGTTACGTGATCCGGTTGAACAAAAAAATCGGTTTGAATTGGAAATCAATGAAAGAAAAGACTTTGATAAACCTGTGTATCCGGTACCGCATTCATTTTTGAAAATTTTGCATCTCATGCCGGAAACAGCAGGGATTGCAATGGGCATTGATCGCCTTGTGATGTTGTTTGCCGATACCGCTTGCATTGATGATGTCGTTGCATTTACTCAGGATGATTTATTGCGAACCGATTGAATTAATATGTCGTGTTTAGGCCGCCGATACGATCCACAAGCATGTCAATGAGTTGCTTCAGACTCTGTTTTTGTTTGGCTGTAATATAAACACAATCCTTATTATCCCCAAAATTGATTTGACTGTCATCTGGAAGACAATCCATTTTATTAAAGACTTTAATACATGGTTTTTGCTGAATATTTAGCGTTTCCAATATATTGTTCACAGATTCGATATGATTTTCATATTTTGGGTTACTGGCATCAATCACGTGAAGTAAAATATCAGCATCATCAAGCTGTTCAAGGGTTGCCTGAAATGCGGATACGAGGGCTTCAGGTAGATCCCTGATAAAACCAACTGTATCGGTCAGAATAACATCCATATTTTGCGGAAATTTAATTCGCCGGCTGGTGGGATCCAATGTTACAAACATCCGGTTATCTGTTTGAACATCACTTTGGGTTAAGGTATTTAATAATGTTGACTTGCCTGCGTTGGTGTAGCCAATAATTGAAATAACCGGAAGACCGCGCTTTTTACGTTTCGATTTCTGGCGATTGCGTTGATTTTGAACTTTTCGGAGTTGATTACTCAAAGATTTGATTCTTTCTCGTACCCTTCGACGATTGACTTCCAATCGTGTTTCACCCGGTCCGCGTCCGCCAATGCCACCTGTCAATCGTGACATGGCTGTATTTTTAGTAATCAGCCGCGGCAGGATATACTTGAGTTGTGCAAGCTCTACCTGAAGTTTCCCTGCACGGCTTTTTGCCTGCCCCGCAAAAATATCTAAAATCAGTTGTGTCCGATCAATCACGCGAATATCAACAATATCAGTGATTGATCTTATTTGTGATGGGTTCAACTCCTGATCAAAGATCATCAGATTGGCATTTTTTTGTAAGGCTTCAAGTGCCAGAGATCGAATTTTTCCCTTTCCCAGCAAGAAACGTGCATCCTGTTTTTGCCGATACTGAACAACACGATGCACCACACGTACACCTCTCGATCTGGCCAATTCTTCCAATTCAATCATTGATTCATGGGCTGACTGCTTTACTGTTGGATGGGTGACATGGATCAAGAAGGCACGTTCTTTACCTTGACTGCCTGTCTGCGTGATTTCATGATGAGACATTTCTGTCTCAAGGGCCAGTATCTGTTTTCGACAATCCATTTGAAGCTGACCGAGATCCATTGGATCTTGCAGCGTATAATTTTTATTATCAACAGATTTGGGTAAGATATGTCCGCAAAAAATTTTTTTGGGGGTGCCATCCGGGTGCATTGTGATTGCTGCAATATAGTCCATGCGTAACAAAACGAGGTCTGCGAGGTCTTCTTCACTTAATCCGGTCTCATCCAAATGGGTATGGATGAAACGTAAGCCATTCAATCGTTCTGGTCCAAAACGATAATCATCCAATCGCGGAATAACCACCCCGTGGTAATCTCCAACAATAACAAAACGAATAATTCCGCGACGATCAATTAGAAGCCCCACCTGTCGATGTATTTCGTGGGACAATCGACTGAAATCTCGGGCGATTTCTTGCGACACCAGATAATCCTGCGGTGATCTGCGATGATAAAGTTTTTCAAGGCGATGCAATTGATTGGATTTTAATCCAGCTGTGTTGCCATGGATTTGTTTCATGATTGTCCGACCTGCACCTTTTCAATCCAGTTTAAATCCGAAAAAATGCTGTAAACAACAGGAATCATAACCAATACGAACAGAGTTGATGCCAGAATGCCAAAAACAATACTGGTTGCCAGTGGAATCAAAAACTGGGCCTGAAGGCTTTTTTCTGACAATAATGGGATCAATCCGGCAATTGTAGTTATTGATGTTAACATGACCGCACGAAAGCGTTCTCTGCCAGCCATAGATGCGGATTCAAGGGTTGAATATCCCTGTTCGCGACGTGTTTTTAGAAATTGAACCAGCAGAATGGAATCATTGACAACAATACCAGCCAAAGAAACGAAGCCAACCATACTTGGCATGCACACCTCAATTCCCATGGCCAGATGCCCCCATACCACGCCAATAAAAGCAAATGGTATGGCTACCATCACCACAAAAGGCTCAGAGTAAGTTCGGAATTGAAAACTTAATAGAACAAAAATGCCGATCAATCCAATCAAAAAACCGCGGGCAAGTGATGACCGCGTGGTTGCAGCCTCTTTAATTTCTCCAGAAAAGCTGATCCGAATGTCCGGATATTTTTTCAGAAAATTAGGCAAAAAACGAGTATTCATTAAGTCAATAATTTCTGCTGTGTTGGATTTACGTGTATCTACATCTGCCTTTAATGATACTGTGCGTTGGCCATCAATGCGGACGATACGCGCAAGCCCACGATCATATTGCATATGAACCACTTCGGTCAGCGGCGTTTGCCTGCCATTGGGTAGGGTAATATAAAAATCCTCCAGGTCTGCCAGGCTGTTTTGGTCGCTTTCAATCATCCGAACATCAATTTCGTATGATGTTTGTTCTACCTGGATTTTATCAGCAGTACGTCCAAAATAGGCAGCCTTAAGCTGTGCAGCCACCATGCGTGATGTCAGCCCCATAGACAGTGCGCCTTCACGTAAGCGCATTTTTATTTCATGTTTTCCAGGTCTGAGGTCATCGCACAAATCCAAAACGCCTTTGAATCTGGACAACCATTGGTACATGTCAACTGCAGCCTGCTTTAATTGCAATAAATCGCTGCCATGCAAGCGAATATCAATCGCCCGACCAGCAGGCGTTATTACTGGTTCGGTAAAACTTAAATGGATGACATCGGGAATATCTCCCACTGCCTGTCGCCATCGATGAAAAAAATCATCCAGGCCCGCGTTTCTTTTTTCAGCATTTAATAAATCAACCATGATTGTTGCCACGTGTGGCCCATTTTCAGAGGCTTCCTCATTAAAATTATAACAGGTCATAATATTTTTGACCAGATCCTGTTGATCTGGCTGAATGGGTTTAAAATGCGCGTTCACCTGATGAAGTCCTTGAATAATCTGATCAACAGCCTTCTCTGTTTGTGATAATGGTGTGCCCTGTGGCAACAGAATTCTAACAACAGCAACATCACCTTCAATGTCTGGAAATGCTTGAAACTTTAATATGCCACTTTTTAACATGCCCACAGATAAAATAAACAGCGCAACAGAAAGCCCCACACACAAATATCGCCAGTTGACCGCCCAATCAATCAGTTTTCCAAATTCATTCCGGCTCCATTCAAAAAAACGATTGACATTCGTGCGAAACCAATTCGTATCATCTGGATGATAATGCTTGAGTGAATGTGCAAGATGGTGGGGCAAAATGAGAAACGCCTCAACCAGACTGACTGTCAGTATCAGAATTAACATGACAGGCAATACTTTCAGTACCCGACCAATGGCGCCATTCATGAACGAAATAGGACCAAAAATACACAATGTTGTAAAAAACGATGACAAAACACCGGTTTTGACCTCATTGGTACCATCAATGGCTGCCTGTAATGCACTTTTACCTTTACTCAAATGCGATGCAATATTTTCGGCAATAACAATGGCATCATCCATTAACAGGCCAAGCGCAATCAGCATACCCACCATCGTAAACATATTGATCGAATAATTAATCATGGGCAAAAAATAAAATGCCCCCAAAAATGAGACTGGCAGGCCCATGACCACCCAAAAAGAAAACCGATAACTGAAAAATAACCACAAACTCAAAAAGACCAAAACAAATCCCTGCCATCCATTCGTGGAAAGCAGCATTAGCCGGTCCCGAACAACTGAAGCATAATCTTGAGTCAGGGTAAATGTAATACTTTCGGGTTTATTCACTGATTCCTTTTTAATAAAGGATTTAACAGCATCCAGCGCGTTTAAGGCATCCTCTGTTTTATTCTTTTTAATTCGCAAAAAGGCCCCGGGCACACCGTTGATTATGATTTTTTTTTCATTCAATTCAAACGTTTCTGTAATGGTTGCAATATCGCCCAGGCGAATTTCAGCGCCGGTTTTGCCAGACAGTACGACCAGGTTTTCAAAAGCAATGGGATCTCGGCGCTCATCAGAAAATCGAATTAATATATCCTGATCACTTGTTTCAATGCTTCCAGCTGGAAAATCAAGGCTTTGACAAGAAATAATGTCTGAAATTTCATGAACAGAAAGCCCCAATTGCATCAATGCATGGGATTCGAGCTGGATTTGAATTTGCTGATCCGAAAAGCCATCAATTTGAACCAGGGATATATTTTTTTCCAGCTGCATACGATCTTTGAGATATTCACAATATGCTTTTAAATCCGGCAAGCTCATTGGGCCAGACACGGCCAATGTAACCACCGGATCGGTTTGCCCAAGTGCCTTGACAACCGGTGTTTCGATTTCATCAGGAAAATCATCAATGGCATTCACTTCTGTTTGAATATCATCCAGGAACATCTGAAAATTTTCATTTTCTTTCATTTCAACAACAATTCTCGCCATCCCTTCGCGGGCTTCAGCGCGGATTTCCTCAACATAATTGACACCATCAATGGCATCCTCAACTCTTCGACAAATGGTTTCTTCCACCTTTTCAGCCGTCGCCCCGGGATAAACAATACGTATTTCGACTTCAGCCGGAATAAACTCAGGAAAGGTCTGTCGTCTCAGAGACGATATTGTAAAAAGGCCCATGCAGGCAAAGATGAGCATTAAAAGATTGGCTGCTGTTGGATGTTCTCCAAAAAAACGAATCATTTATTGACCTCCGGATGCCCATCCGATGATTCTTCTAGAATTCGGGCTGTCATTTGTTTGTCAAATATGGGATTCACAGACATGCCATCAACAGCCGGTGAAAGGTCAGATATAACAATTTGTAAGTCTGGCATCAGTCCCTGACGAATAATTGAAAAATCTCCCTGATAAAAATCAGGTTTGATCTGTATCTTTTTCAATTTTTGATTGGGTGTCACTGAGTAAATCATTTTGTCATGAATTGCCATTCTGGGAATCAGCATACAATTTTGTAATGGCTTTCCACTAATTTCAACTTCGCAAAACATATTTCGAATTAATGGCGGTCGTTCACCAATACGAATCTTAGCATAGGGTTTATCAACCACAACAATAATGCCAATGGTTCGCGTTTGTGGATCCATTGACGCATCAATTCGGCTGACTTCAGCCTCCCACTCTGAAACAGACTGTCCCAGCTTGAATCGGACAATTGCATGAAAGTCAAATTTTTCTTTCCAATCTATCATATCATCCTGCATGAGACGAATTGTTTTATCCACAGAACTGAGTAATCTCCGCATTTTAGAGACAGAAATAAATACAGGAATTTCAACAGCATTGGTGCTGTCTGCCTTGATTAGCATCTGACCTTTTTGGGCAAATTGTGCAATTTCGATCTGAACTTCAGTGATACGACATTGAAAAGGGGCCTTTATAATGGTATAGCCAAGATTTAATCGGGCATCCTCAAGTTTGGATTGATTCATGACAAGCTGAGCTTGCAGGGCTTTTTTGTTTGATGGCAACACATTCAAGGAATTTTTCAAGGTTTGAACTTTTGCAGTTTGTTGAGAATGCTTGAGTTTTTCCTGATCAAATCGGGATGCTGAAATGCCACTTTTTGCAAACAAAGCTGTCTGACGATTCAATTCTTTCTTGCTCAGCGACAGGGCTTTTTTTTCAATTGCAAGGGAAGCCAGGATATTTTTCTTTTCAACATCAAGTGTTGCAATTTGAGCTTTAATCTGTACAATAACAGATTCCATTTGTGCGATTGCAAGTTTGTAAGCAGTTGGATCAATTTTAAGCAATATGGTATCCTTTTTGAAAAAAGCGCCTTTTTTCAGCATAGGATTTTTTTCCACAATTTTACCAGAAACCTGTGCGACTGCCTTCCAGGTTTTTTCTGGCTGTACATATCCATTCCCAATAACACGTGGTTGAATGGAAACCGATTGGGTTTTAATGATACGTACTGATGGTACATGTGCAAAATTTTCAATTTGTTCGGGTTGCTTTCGATGTCGCACCAGATATCCGGTAATTAAAATCGCAATGATTATGGGGATAATCATAATCAAACGTTTAAAATAATTGTTAAAAAAAGTTTGGCGCATTTTTTTCTCCTTGATAAATAATTTTTAAAAATTATCATAAGTAAGAGATAAAAGCAAGCGGGGATAGTTCTTAAATAAAATTCAATAATCGGTCACAAGTCGGACAGAGTCGGACAAATCGGACTGATCGCTATCTGGCCAATTTTTTTCAATTTTAAACCAGGCAGTTAGATAAGCAGGACGATTATTCTGAACTTATACAATTGATATTTTATTTTTGATATGTTTTAATAGATTCATTCCCAAGAATAAATGTAGGGGCAAACCTTGTTTTTGTCCCCCGAACAACAACCGAAATCAGACAGAATCCCAAAAAAAATATATATATGAACAAGCAAAAATTACCAGTTACATTAAATAAAGCAACCATCAATCAATTAAAAGCCATCACCGGAAAAATTATGACTGCAGAGGCCGACCGGCAATGCTATGCATATGATGCAACCAATATGCAATACATGCCGGATGCTATCGTATTTCCTGAAAATGAATCCCAGGTCTCCCAGATTCTTAAGCTTGCAAATGATGCGGAATTTCCTGTCATTCCAAGAGGTGCTGGATCAGGATTGACAGGAGGATCGCTTGCGGTCAAAGGCGGCCTGGTTGTTGTGATGACGCGCATGAACCAGATCTTAAACATTGATATGGATAACCTGGTGGCTGATGTTCAACCGGGAGTGGTTACAGGCATTTTTCATCAGCGCGTTCAGCACCTGGGATTGTTTTATCCGCCAGATCCTTCGAGTTCTGCTTATTCAACATTGGGTGGTAATGTGGCAGAATGTGCAGGCGGACCCTCTGCGGTAAAATATGGCGTGACAAGGGATTATGTTCTTGGACTCAATGTTGTGGTTCCGGGTGGGGCAATTATTCAAACAGGGGTTCGTACAGCCAAAGGTGTTGTCGGCTATGATTTAACCCGGCTGATAACAGGTTCTGAAGGCACCCTGGGCATCATTACACAAATCACTTTAAGGTTACTTCCCAAACCAAAATTTTCTCAAACTTTGACTGTATTTTATCCATCCATCCATTGTGCAGCTGAAAATGTTTCTGAAATCATTCGCCAGGGCCTGATTCCCAAAACCATTGAATATCTGGATCATGCCGCAATTGCATGTATGCCACCGGATTTGCCCGGTGGTATACCATCAGAGGCCAGGGCCATGTTAATTATCGAAATTGATGGTATTCCTGAACAGATTAATACCGAATGTTCGCAAATAATGAACCTGGCACAGGAGTATGAAGCGATTTCTATAAGAAAGGCTGAAAATGTTACCGAGTCCAATGCGATATGGCAGGCACGAAAGGCAATATCACCGGCTTTGTATAAATATGCACCAGACAAAATTAATGAAGACATTGTTGTACCAAGAAGTCTAATCCCTGAATTTGTTGATAAGGTCGACGAGTTACGTCATGCAACCGGGCTCACCATGATTACATTTGGTCATGCGGGTGATGGTAACATTCATTTTACAGTCATGTTGGATAAAAACGATGCCAATACCAGAAAAAAGGCGGATCTTGTAATTGAATCTATTTTTGATTATACATTGTCCCTGGGTGGGACTTTATCAGGTGAGCATGGAATCGGTATCAGCAAGGCGGCTTATCTAGAAAAAGAAATTGATCCCCAAACCCTGACATTGATGCGTCAAATCAAAAATGCATTTGATCCCAAAGGCATCCTCAATCCAGCAAAAATATTTCCAGGTGATATTTCATGACACGTGCAAACCAGGAAATGAATTATGCAGGGAAATGCATTCGTTGCGGTTTATGCATGAGTGTATGTCCGGTATACCAGGTAAGTCTTGAAGAATCCGATGTTGCCCGAGGCAAAATGGCCTTGCTGGAATGGCATCAAAACCATGAGGATATAAAAAAATCATCCCGATTCAAACAATCTATTTCTCGATGCTTATTGTGCGGCGCCTGTAAAAATATTTGCCCCAATCAAGTCCCAACAAATGATTGCATTCAGACAATTCGACAGGATATTGCTTCTAATGTCAAAGAAAAGATCGTGATGACATCAATCAATACCTTTTCAAGACACTCCCGATTCGGACAGATATTTCGCAAAAGTAGTTCGATTTTGCAAAAATGTGTGGGGAAAAAAATTCCTGAGCAATGTGGGCTTCAATTGAGATTTCCGCTAACATCAATGAGTGGCCGGAAATTTATCCCAAAAATTCAGCCTGTCCCATTTACCAGTCAACAAAAATGTAAAGAACAGTCATCCCTAAAAATCCTATATTTTACAGGGTGCGGGGCAAATTATGTGTTCAATCGAACAGCCCAGGCATTAACTGAAATATTAAGAATAATGAACCAGCCCCTGATTGTACCAGAAAATCAACTGTGTTGCGGTCTTCCCTTTTACGCGGCAGGAGATAACCAAAAGGCTGAAATGCTAGCAAAAAAAAATATTGATATCATAGACAAATTCTCTCCTGATATGATACTGACAACCTGTGCATCATGCGGCGCGCAAATTCATCAATGGCAAAAAATACTGGAACATGATTCGGTTTATCAATTGCGAGCTTTAAAAATTGCAAAACTGCATAAAGACGCCACCACATTTGTGCTGGAAAAAAATTATTTAAAAAAAATTGTATCCTCTCAAAATAAAAAAATTGAAGAATACATCTGGTATCATCATCCCTGTCATATGCGTTGGGGTGCAACCCGGCTGCCAGTTCCCAAAAAATTTTTTTCACATTTTGATCGGGTGAATGTTGTGTATTCAGAAAATCAATGTTGTGGGAATGGCGGAAAGTTTCAGATCAGTCATTTTGATCTTTCAATGAGAATATTTGATAATCGAATTCATCTATTCAAGCAACAAAAGATTGATCGTGTTTTAACATCCTGTACCGGATGTCAATTACAGTTTCTTGAAGGTTTATTGCAGAACGATTTGTCTGTTTCTGTTATGCATCCTTTGGAATGGCTTTATCAATTTATTTAAAACATAAAATGATTATCAGGAGGAAATTATGGAAAAATTTTGTCAAAGTTGTGGTATGCCAATGAAAAAAGACCCTGAGTCAGGTGGAACAAATGCAGATGGTAGCAAGAGTTTAAAGTTTTGCAGCTACTGTTATCAATCTGGGCAATTTACTCAGCCAGATTTTACTGCTCAGGAAATGCAGGCTTTTTGTATTGAAAAAATGAAAGAAATGGGCATGCCCAAAATTATTGGATGGTTATTTACACGAAACATTCCCAGATTAGAACGTTGGAAAAATGTCTGAATCAGGAGCACAATATGTCTCAACCCATACGCAAGATGGCGGATCTGAATGATTCCCAAATTCAATATTTGCATTATCCTGGCAATGGGCCAACAATCTTAATGCTTCATGCAACAGGTTTTTTGCCTTGGTTATGGCACCCCATTGCCAGAGAACTGAACAATAAACATTCTTTTGAGATTGTTGCGCCTTACTTTTGTGATCATCGTGAAACAGATCCAGATAAAGGCGGTCTTCACTGGGCATTGCTGGCACAGGATTTATATCGTATGTGTTTGCAATTAGATATCAAAAAACCGCATCTGATCGGACATAGTATGGGGGCTGTTGTGGCAACTTTGGGCCATACTGTCTGTAATCTTCAGGCACAAACCATGATATTAATTGAACCCATTTTTTTGCCAGACCCATTTTATCAGACAATGATGCCGGTGAACGAACATCCACTGGCAGGTAAATCTATCCGGCGCAAAAATTTTTGGAAAGATGAAAGAGAAGCATATCAATATTTACGATCAAAAGCACTGTTCCAAAATTGGGATGAAGAAATGCTTCAATTGTATATCAGGCATGGAATGATCCCCCTGGATGATGGTGGTTTAACGCTTACATGTTCTCCCAAAAGGGAGGTCGCATTGTTAATGGGCGGGATGCATCACAACCCCTGGCCTTTACTCGATCAGATACAATGCCCCACCCTGATTATTGAAGGCGGAACAAGTGAAAATCAACAAGTGATTGACTTAAAAAAAGCCACAAAAAGGATCCCACAAGGGACTTACCAAATTGTTGAAAAAGCAGGCCATTTAGTTCCAATGGAATATCCAGTGGTTTGTCTGGACATGTTTTTACAGTTTATCGACAAAGATTGATCTATTGGGAGATTGAATTCAAAATCTTTTCAAGTGCGTCCATATGACCAGAAAAAAAATGATCTGCACCATCGATTATGTGCAATTGTGCATTCGCCTGCCAGTCTGGTAATCGTGACTGAACTAGGTTCGGTGGTGCAAATTCATCATGTGTGCCAGTAATCACTGTTTTGAGTTCAGGTATTGTTTGGATACTTGAAAAATCCATAAATGCCACCGGTGGTGATATCATGATACCATAATTGTAACGCACTTTTTTGGCAACATGCGCCATAACCCATGCGCCAAATGAGTAACCGGCCAAAATAATTTGATCTCGTCCCTTGGATTTCAGATAATCTATTACAGCGATGGTATCATCCTGTTCACCAATACCATTATCAAACCGTCCAGAACTCTTGCCCACACCGCGAAAATTAAAACGCAATGTCGTTATATTTTTATCAGCAAATACCTGTTGAATTTGTTGAACAACCGGATTATTCATGTCGCCTCCCATCAAAGAATGGGGATGCATGATAATGATTGCTTGTGAATCATCCTTCAAATCGACATAGGCATCAATGTTATCTTTTTTGTTCGGAATCGATATTTGTTTTTCCATTTGTCAATCTCAGTCAATTTTTTCCCAGTAATTATCAGGCATTTCCATACACATTTTCAATGCGCCGATACTGCCACAAAATTCAGCATCCTGGACAGTTTCCGCATTTCCACCGCCATAGGCTTGAAGGCTTTTTTCAATTGCGCGATCAATACCTTTTAATCGTGAACCGCCACCAGCAATAATCACATTATTGCGAAGTCGTTCCTGGAAATCCGGATCAAAGCTTCCCACTAATTTTTGGATTGCCTTGCATATAGGTTCCGTCAGTTTAAAACATGCTTGCCGCAAAGTATCTGTAATATCGTATAAAGAAGGAATACCATCTGATGTCAATTGCGCTTTAACCGGTTCGGAAACATCAGTAACGTATCCAAATTTTTCTTTTATCCGACGTACAATCTGAGGGGTTAATTGGACATCTGGATATTGCGCTAAAATGGCTTTGCGAATTTCTTCATCAAGATAATTTCCAGCAATATTTAGCGTAATCTGGTCATCCATTTCCGGCATAGCGCCATGCATGCGGCATAAATCAGTCGTTCCACCACCGATATCCACAATCAAACATTCATCGAATTTGTCAATGGCATAAGCAACTGCAAAAGGTTCGCTGACAATAAGAATTTTATCAATAAAGTCGCGAGTAATTTGAATCAGCGCTTTTTTATTTTGAATACTGGCCTGAGCCGGAACGCCGATGGCCGCATAAATTTGATCTTCAGATTTTTTATCTGGTAAAGCTTCGGCAATGATATGTTTTAAAATAAGCCCTGTAGATTCAAGCGCTTTTTCATTGTCACAAATAACACCATGTGCCAAAGGCCAGACCATGTTCAATGCAAGTCGATTATCAAGGGCCTCCTCACCCAAAACGTAATCTTTTCCGATTCGTTTTCTCGATATAATATCTTTGGGATAACCCACACATGTAATTGTGCTGCGTCGTTTTCCTGTTGATGTAGCAATTGATGTACGACTGGTTCCAAGGTCGATACCGATATAAAATGTTGTCGACATGATGATCCTCCATATTATAATAAAAAAATATATTTAAGAAATGCCAAAAAATTGATTCCCCATTATTGGAGTCCCAATCTTTAGATTTGGGACTCCTGCCAAAATGTGGGAACTTTTTTTTTAAAACATTCCTAAGTTTTTTTTACAATCATACGATAATGCTATAAAAAATAATTAGCGTCAATAAAAATATATTTAAAAAAGACGTCATAACATAAAAAGTTGAAAAAACGCCTTGACAGAATTCATTCTTTAAGCTAAACATAAGATTAATAACAAACGAAAAAAGCTCTTTTTATATAACAACCAGAGACAGAGACCCTTTCAAAAAAATTATTATTGCCAGTCATTCAATTGACTGCCATTTATTATTAACATCTTTGAAATGGGGGCGAAACGGCTTCGACGTGAATATGGAAGCATTGGTTGCATACCGAGTTATCTCTCGTAAAAAGATAAAACTTAAACATAATCGCAGATGATTATAACTACGCCCTAGCTGCTTAAGCCAGCTAGCGTCTTATTCAGTATTTCCTGCGGACTGAGATAAGGCGACGATTAGCAGGATAGTTAAATACACATGCCTGTAGGTGAATTTAACGAAATGCCATACAGGATGGCGGAGTAAAAATTTTGTTCGGAGAAGTTTTACGCTGCGACAACTAAAATTCGAACTATGTATGTAGAAGCCATTGGGGAATATTTGCGGACGCGGGTTCGACTCCCGCCGCCTCCACCAACCATAGATCTTTTGTTATCAACGTTTTGGGTGTTATATGTCGCTTCATTTTTCTTGATTGTGCCCTTATCGTCTTTTTCGTCCTTTTTGCTTACGTTTTCAGAATAGAATTTTTCAAAAAGAGAACCATCTTTGCGAGTAAGATTTTTGATATATTTTGTGTATCTTTTATGGATCATTGATGTATCAGCGTGTCCCATTATTTTAGCTATATAATCAATAGGTTCCCCGGCTTTTATTGCTCATGTGGCAAAAGTGTGTCTTGTGCAATACATTTTTCGATAGCGAACATCTGTCTTTTTTGAAAAATAAGTTCCCCATTTTTGGTGTACCAATGCTTTTTGGCTTCACCCGATTTTGTTTCCAGCATTAGTTGATGAAGGTAATACTCTGGAAGGAATGATTCAAGAACAATTATAAAATTGTATCCAGTGCATTGTCGTCATATGGGATCGTAAAGCTTGACCCGCACAAAAGTTTGTGGTAGTTCTGACTCATTTGATT
>Ga0272440_1001999_pt1 | contig 16200 bp, 9 predicted proteins | sample SSMMMBAug17_FD_192440 | JGI IMG/M metagenome (GOLD analysis project Ga0272440, IMG submission 192440) | Marine sediment archaeal communities from Little Sippewissett salt marsh, Falmouth, MA, United States - SSM-MMB-Aug17 | ecosystem: Environmental > Aquatic > Marine > Wetlands > Sediment ... | reverse complement strand
TAAGTGAATAACGAAAATATTTGAGATGAATTTTATAGTTTATGTTGAAAAAAGTACTCGCTAACTGCAAAATTTAACCAAAAAAGTTTTTCTAAAAACTCAAATTATTTCATCATTTACTATTTGCCTTGAACCTTTGAGCTTTGGTCAAGAATGAAATACAATTATTAATTATCATTGCTTTTCAGCACAGCCAAAAATGCAGATTGGGGAATCATCACTTTACCCACCTGTTTCATGCGTTTTTTACCCTTTTTCTGCTTTTCAAGAAGCTTACGTTTTCGGGTGATGTCCCCGCCATAACATTTTGCGGTCACATCTTTTCTGAATGGTGATATGGTCTTTCTCGCAATAATTGTTGAACCGATAGCACCCTGAATCGCAATTTTGTACATTTGTCTGGGGATTTCATCCCTGAGCCGCTCACATGCATGGCGCGCACGATCAACCGATCGATCACGATGCACCAATTGCGATAAGGCATCAACACGTTCGCCATTGATCAAAATATCCAGTCGAACCAGATCGCTGGGGCGATGCTCTAAGACATCATAATCAAATGATGCATACCCCTGGGAAACTGATTTTAAAAAATCATAGAAATCGTAAACCACCTCAGACAATGGCAATTCAAAAATCATTTCCAGGCGATCCCCGCCCAGGTATTGGTAATTCTTGTTAATGCCTCTACGATCCAGGCATAATTTCATTATGCCCCCCATGTATCTATCAGGGGTAATAATACTGGCACGAATAAATGGTTCTTCAGTGCTTTCAATGCTTGATGGATCAGGATATAAGGCTGGATTATCAATAATCATAGATGTGCCATCATTGAGATTGACTTTGTATTGCACTGAAGGGGCTGTCAGAATTAAAGATAAATCGTATTCTCGTTCAAGGCGCTCTTGGACAACCTCAAGATGCAATAGTCCCAAAAAGCCGCATCGAAAGCCAAAACCAAGAGCAACTGAAGAATCTTTTTCATATATTAATGATGCATCATTTAGTTTCAATTTTTCAAGGGCCTCGGCCAGATCTTCATAACCATCTGATGCCACAGGATAAATTGATGAAAACACCATCGGCTTGACTTCAACAAAACCTGGCAAGGCCACTGAACAGGGATTTTTTTTAAGCGTTATGGTATCGCCACAACGCGTATCGCTTACAGTTTTTATCCCTGCAATCATGTACCCTACTTCACCCGCACTTAATATTTTTTTGGGTTGTCTGACAATTTGAAGCACGCCCAATTCTTCAATTTTGTATGATGCCTTGTTGGACATAAACATTATGACGTCATTGGGTCGAACTATCCCACAAAAAATTCGAAAATAAATGATAGTCCCCCGATATGAATCATAAATAGAATCAAAAATGAGCGCTTCAAGGGGGGCATCCGCAATGGTTTCTTTCGGTGGCGGCAATTTTTGGACAATGGCTTCCAATAATTCTGGAATCCCTGTCCCTTCTTTGGCTGAAACAAGAATGGCATCATTTGGATTGAGTCCAAGCTCTTTGTCAATCTGGTCTTTAACACGATCAACATCTGCGGCAGGCAAATCAATTTTATTGATAACCGGCAGTATCTCCAGATCATGTTCCATAGCCAAAAAAAAGTTGGCCAGGGTCTGCGCCTCAACGCCCTGGCTGGCATCTATCAGAAGAAGTGCCCCCTCACATGATGCTAAGGCACGCGAAACCTCATATGAAAAATCGACGTGGCCAGGCGTATCAATGAGGTTAAGGGTATAGGTTTTTCCATCGGATGCGGTATATGGGAGGCATACTGTTTGGCTTTTTATGGTAATACCGCGTTCTCGTTCAATATCCATTGTATCCAGGATCTGGTCCACAAAATTACGTTCGGTAACCAAATGGACGGCCTGAATCAGCCTGTCTGACAATGTTGATTTGCCATGATCAATATGGGCAATTATACTAAAATTTCGGATATGATTCATGAAATTCTCACCTGTTTTTAATTTAAAATCAATATTCACACTATATCTGTTTTTTGATCAATAGGCAATTCCATTTTAATTAACAAAGGGCTATCAGATATATTTTTCAAATAATTCTTCTTGCAGCCCACTGATTTCCAAACAGATTTGACAGGTCATAGGGCTTGACCCTGAATTTTGAATCAAAAAAAATAAATTCGAGAAAATTTAAGAAAATTTGAGATTTTTCAAGGAAAAAAATTTTTCTTAAATTGTTATTGACCTTCATAACCTCCCTAAAATTGTATAATATGCAAAAATTGAATTTTTCAAACAAATGAAGGGTATTTAGAAAAGCAAGAATTTTTATTTTCAATTATTTCATTGAATTGAAAAATTATGCCATCCTGAATTTTTCAAAATTTCCAGCCATAAAAAATCCGATTTTCTCCGAATTGACACGCTCATATAAATTCAATAAAAGTCGGTGCATCTTGAGCGGAATCAATTTTTTAAATTCTTCAATGTTCAAAATTTTCCGACAATTTCAAAATTATTTGTTTTTCTGTCAAAGACTGGAAGACAGATCAAATATCTTCAAAAAACACTATTTCCCATAAGTTTGATTTGATGATCTGCCAGATCCAAAAGTGCGATTTGGCATATAAGACTTTTTTTTATAAAAAAAGAGGATGATGCTTTTTAAATATGAATGTTCTGAATTATGAAAAGAACAGAATTATTTTTATCTTGAACGTACAATAAACGTCCAATTATGGATTTTCCCTGATGAATATGACGATGAAAATCAAAATTGGGCGTTTATCATTTTATATATATATAATGATAAGCTGATGAACAATATCTGGAAAATAGCCAAACAATCAATTAAGGATCAAATGCCCGGACATACATATCGTATGTGGATCGATGGCTTGCAAATGATTCAGTCAGATAACGATGAAATCGTATTGGGCTGTGCCAACAGCTTTTCCAGAAATTGGATTAATCAACGATATCTAAGACTTATATCCGATGCATTACAATCTGTTTCACAAACGCCCATTACAGTAAAAATTGATATTGCAACGTCACCTCAAAAAGTATCCGCCGCAAAAAAGGAAAAGCAGATCATATCGCCGGCTGCCAGGACATTACCACTAACAAAACAGCAATTGACATTACCCAATATTCATAAGCCATCAAATGCAGGACAAATTTTTCAAAAAGGATTTACATTTGATCAATTCGTAGTTGGCAAAAGCAATGAGTTTGCTTATAATGCATCCCTGTCGATGGCAGCCAATAAACAACTCACAGGCAATAATTTATATATTGTATCCAAAACTGGTCTGGGAAAGAGCCATTTGTCTCAAGCCATAGGCCATCAAATTTTGAATATGATGCCCCAAAAACGTATCTATTACGTGACTGCTGAAAATTTTGCCAATGAAATGATTCAGGCCTTACAACAAAAGAAGATGAATCAGTTTAAAGAAAAATATAGGCAGATTTGTGATGTATTCATTCTCGAAGACATACATTTTTTAAGTGGCAAAGATCATACCCAGGATGAATTATCATTTACATTAGATGCAATGATTGGGTTTGATAAAAAAATTATTTTCACCAGTACCTATGCGCCCAATGAAATACCAAAATTGCATGATAATCTGTCCTCAAGATTAAGCTCTGGTTTAATTACACAAATAGATTCGCCAGACTATGAGACACGTTTTCGCATATTGCAAAATAAGGCAGCACTGAATGGCTATATGATTCCAGAAGAGGTCAATCATTTTCTGTCAACCGAATTAACCAAAAATGTTCGCCAATTGGAAAGTGCACTGATTGGTCTGGCTGCGCGTTCATCATTGATGGGAAGTACAATTGATCTCAAACTGGCTGAGGCTGTAATTGGAAATATTTGTCAAAATCAGAACGAAATTACAATGGATACTGTCAAAAAACTGGTTTGCAAACATTACAAGATTACTGGTGATGAAATAATTTCCAAATCCAGAAAAAAGGCCATCGTCATTCCACGACAAATTTGTATGTATTTGTGTCGAAAATATACAGATCATTCATTGGGTGAAATTGGTAAAAGTTTTCGACGACATCATGCAACTGCATTTCATTCTGTGACGACAATCGAAAAAAAAATGAAACAAAATAGTAACATTAAAAGGCAGGTTTCATATCTGTGTGATAAACTTGATGGCGACTATTCTGAAGAAAAATCTTGAAATATACACCGCTCTTTGCTAAATTTACATTTTAAATTATTTATTATTAAATTATATTTTGTCAAAATTTGTCAGATAAAGGAGTTCATTATGTACAATCGTTTGCTTATTGTATTGTTGTTAGGCATTATGTTTGAGTCTGCATTCGTGTCACCGCTTATGGCAGAAAAACAGGCCCCGCAGTTTTTATTATTCAAACCTGAAGGACTGGTTCAGTATTCTCGTGATGGTCAACAATGGTCTGAAGTTGTGCGTAACAAATTTTTATATACAACCGATCAGATTCAAACAGGAAAGAATAGTACTTGCAAGTTTCTTGACCAACAAAATAGAACCATTCAATTTCTGTCAGAAAATTCGCAAATTCTTATCAATAATAATGGTATTGTAAAAAAATATGGCCTTCTCACGGATCAGGGTTCAGTCACACATCTGTTGGGAGATATGAACAAAAAATATTTTAAAGCCTTGAGATGTTCAGTTGTTCGGCGGTCTGTTTCAAAATCGTTTTCATTTGAATTGAAAACAGCCAAAAGCATTACAATCAGTTCAAATTATCCAGACCTTGTATGGCAGCATGTGGGGCCTGAATACAGTTACCGATTATCTATTGATTCTCATCAATTTGATATTTCAGCAGATAATAATGCTTCAACAATCCGATATACTGTGCCGAAACTCAGCAGTGGCCAACATGATTATTTTGTTACTGTTTTAAAAAATGGCACCCCATTGTATGAGCCATCCAAAAAATTAAAACTCTATGTTATGTCTGATCAGGAGCAGACTGAACTGTTAAAGCAAAAAAAGGCCATTGAAGATATTGATCCAGAAAATGGATTTTTGATGGGCAATTTTTTGGAAGAAAAGGGGCTGATTGTGCCAGCCATGGATTATTATCGTCAGTTTTTTGAAAAGAATCCGGATGAAAATCAGATGCGCCCATTCTTGATTAAAATTTACAGTGATCTTCGATTGAGTCATCTGAAAAATGTTGAAATTAACAGGTATAATACAATTCAATAAAAGGGGATCTTATTATGTATGTGGAAAAAAGAAAGCATCAGCGTCTAAAAATTAAGTTAGCGGCAAAAATTGAATGTGAAAACAATTATTCTATTGATGGTAAAACACGCAATATCAGTTTTGGCGGTTTATTTTTTGAACCAGATTCAACCATCCATGATCGTCTGAAAGAGGGCGATGAATGTACTGTATACCTCTTGCTAAACAATGAAGATGCGGATAATTCAATTGAACTTATGTTTCAGTGCAATGTCGTACATTGTAGAAAACGTGGCTATGGTTTGCAATTTCTTTTCATTGAAGGCCTGGAAGCCTATGAACATTTTGAAAAGATGATGGTATTAAATAGTGAAGAATCCGAAAGTCTGATGGCAGAATTGGAAAAACGTCCTGGCCTGATTGTTAAGGATTCTTAAATGCGCTGAAAAAACCGGATACGATTGTTTCATTAATTTGATTGATTGTCATTTTTGCTATAGATACCTACTGATAAGCGGGCGTATGTACAAGTTAGTGGAAAATGTTGCCTCGAAAAAAACCGAAACCCAACCAATGTCCGAAACCAATGTAGGGGCGAACCTTATGTTCGCCCTCTAACAGAAACCGAAATTAAACCTATGTCCGATTGCAAAGGTAAACCATGCGCATAAAATCGGATTGCAATTTTTTATTCAAACAATGACGCAATATCAAGTATATGATGAAAATAATCGCTCTTTTTAAGATTTGTTGTTATCTCGCCTGCTGTAATAAGAATACGTTCAATTGAATACGATTTTGGAGCCTTTAATAATTGTATTTTTCGTTGAACTTCAGATATTACTGATATTCCAATGGGATTCGATTGAAATCTACATTCAATCAATGTGAGAACCTGACCTTTTTTACCGACTAAAATATCAATCTGGATGCCTTCATCATGAGGATTGGTTCGGTTTTTTTGCCGAAAAAAAGGCCCATAATCAATAACCTGATGGATATCGACACCAATATGTTTAAATAGATTGCTTAAATTTTTCATGCAAAATTTTTCAAAAACAAGCCCCAAATAACTGTTAATGCTTTGTCCTGCAACCTTTTCAAATAATCCAGATTTTGTATTTAATTCAATCATACGTTTGTTTGGCTCAATATAATGAAAATAGAACTGAAGCCATTCATCCCATAAAACAATTTTTCTTGTTTTTTCACGCGATAGCCCAAAAGGCGCATTTGACTTAAATATCTTAATAAAATCAGCTTGTTCAAGATTATAAATATAACTTGAAAGCCCGCCGCCTGAAACCATATTCAGTTGTTTTCCCAACTCCTCTTTAGACATACTTTTTTGGGATATCTGTTTGACAATACGTTCATAATTTTTGATCACTTTAAATTGTTCTTTAAATATCGTTTCAAATTCATTTACAAAAAAGCCATTTTTTTGAAAACACAATCTGTCCATATTCTCTGAAAATGAAAACTGGGGATCAACCTGTTCTAAATACTTTGGAATTCCGCCAAACACCATTAAAAATTTTGCGATCTCATAATTTGAACGATACTGTTTAAAAAATAATTTCGATTCACTGGCAATAAGTGGTGCAAGCTTAATTTCAAAAGTTTTTCTGTTGTGAAGCGCTTTTGAATGGACAATATGCTTAAACATAAAATTCGCAATTGAACCGCATATGACCAATGTCAGATTTGGATTTTTTTTCCAATAGTTGTCCCAATAATATTTCAACAAAGAGACAAGTTCTGTTCTACCTGAAGCCATCCAGGGAAATTCATCAAAAACAACATAGCAGCGCTTCTTTTTAATGTGAAATGTTAATATATCAAATGCTTCATGCCAGTTATTCGCAATGGATTTTGGCGTTTTTGTCTGAATCGAAATTTGATGTAAAAAATGATTGATCTGCTTTTTATTGGAAACATTTTGTAGGGCTTCAAAATACAAATCACTTTTGCGAGAAATCCCTTTTAACAACAAGGAACTCTTTCCAATGCGGCGTCTACCATATACAATACCCAATTCTGCACGTTTTGATGCTATGGCTTTTTTAATAATATTTAATTCATATGTGCGTCCATAAAACATAGTTTTTTATAAATCAGCAAAGATTTTAAGTCAATATTTATTTGCTGATCTATGATTATTTATATTAAATCAGCAAAGATTTCCAGTTCATACCTGATCAGGATCTTTTGGAATTGTAATCGTAAAAACAGTACACTCCCCCGGCGTACTTTCACATTTAATTTCACCAGAAAGTGATTGTGTAACAAGATTATACACAATATGCATCCCCAAACCTGTTCCGCCCTGACCACGACGTGTTGTATAAAATGGATCGTAAATTTTTGCCAGTTGTTCTTCATTCATACCTTTGCCATTATCTTGATAAACAATAGTTACTGTCTGAATATTATCTGTAATATCAATAGATATCAGACCTTGTTCAATATTGTCAAAACCATGTAATAAAGAGTTCATTACCAGATTGGTCAGCACTTGCATGAATACGCCGGGATAGCTGTTTAACTCAATATTATCGGGACAATTGACTGTAATCTGATGATCAGTTCTTTTGTAGCGGGGGCGCAAACTTATAAATACTTCATCAATATAAAGCTTTAAATCAAAAGTACGTTTTTGTTCAACAGTTTGATCCACTGCAACCTGTTTAAAACTTTGAATTAATTCTGCAGCCCGATTCAAATTGGCCAGAATGGATGATGCGGACTCCATACCAATTTCGATATATTTTTTAAAATCCGAACGTTTTAAACGATTTAGATCAAACAATTCTTTAATTTCTTTTGTTTTTCTTTCTAAAAATGAAGATGCTGTCACTGAAATTCCAAGGGGCGTATTGATTTCATGCGCGACACCAGCAACCAGACCGCCCAATGAAGCCATTTTTTCGGATTGAATCAATTGATTCTGTGTTCTTTTGAGGGTTTCGAGAGACTCCTGAAGCGCCTTGCTTGAGGCTTCAGCAGCATCACGCGCCATACGAAGTTCCTCTTCATTTTGTTTTTGAATAGAAATATCTCGTGCAATACCCACAAGATGTGTTGGATTATTATTTTCATCCTTGAGCAAATTAACAGCCATCATGGTTGGAAAAGTAGTCCCATCTTTTCGTTTATGCCCCACTTCGCATGTATGAAAGCCTTCACTTTCCAAACGACGCACAAGCGGAATCATTTCTTCATTCATTTGATCCTTTGTATGAAAAAAAGAAATGGCCTTGTTTACCAATGAAGTTGGCGTATATCCATGCATTTTTGCCCAGGCATTGTTTACAAATTCTATATTCCCCAATAAATTAAAAACCGCAATACCATCAATTGATTGCTCTACAGCCATTTGAAGCATAAACGTTCGTTTTAGCGGACGAACAATGGAACGATTGACAATAATCGAAATCAAGGATAGTGATACAAAAATAATCACAATACATAAAATGAGATTTAAAAAACGCTGATTATGTGTAATATCAATAATAGAAGTAAATTCATTTTTTAGCTGTTTTTGAAAAAAATCATTCAATTGATTCAATTTCTTACGTATGGAATCCGCTTCCTGCGCAAGCCGAACAGCTCTATCGCTCATGAGAATGCTGAGTTCATCAGGCGGAATGTTTTCAGTATTGACTTTCATGTCATCACGAAAAGCTTCAGACATGGTTTTATAGAATTGATTGGCTTTCCCTGTAAAAGTCAGCAGATGATTGTGTAAAAATTGTATTTCCTTTTTTTTGTCATCGCTGATTCCAGCAAGCAATAAAATGTCTTTTAGTGCTTGAATGCCTTTGTCAGCTTTTTTCTGGGCAGATTCAACAAAGATATCCTCACCTGACATGACAGCATCTTCATATAAATCCATTTGTTCCTTAAATGCGGATTTTGCTTCCCGACTTTGTGTCGTGCCCGGGAATAAAAAATCGGAAACAATTTCAATTCGTTTTTCTGTGATTGAACCTAAGGCAAAACCAATGATCGTTGAAATTAAATATCCGATAATCAGAACACCAATACTGAACCAGATTTTAGTAATAATTTTAAATCTGGCGCGTCTTTCGTGCTTGTTTCGTTTCATTGTATCCTCAAATTGCGGATAAACCGCTTTCATTTATTCATATGTTTCTTGCATTTTTCAGACACTGATGATATTTATTGTACAATTTTTGTTTCAATAATTGATGATATTTGTTTACTGTATAATAAATATCTTAATATAAGTCTATATTAGATTTATTTTAATAATATCTTTTCAATTAGCAATAAATATACCCTGCGAATTGAAAAGCGATCTAAGAAAGGAGGGTATCGTAATGAAAAAAAGAATTCTGATTCCGGTTGACACATCAGAGCATTCTTTTAAATCAGTACAATATGTTGCAAATGTATTTTCCCCCAAACACACAGAAATAGTGTTATACCATGTTTATTCTCAGCTTGAGGACTTTTTTAGCAGTCTTGATATTTCACCAGATCCAGAAAAATATGAAATGACAGACCTGCTAAAAAGTCATCAACAATTGATCGACACGTTTATGCAGAAGGCACGTTCTGTATTGCAGGATGCTGGATATTTAGAGTCCGACATCACTGTAAAAATGAAATTACAAAGCTTGCCAGGAATTGCTCTGGAAATCTTAAGTGAATCTCAAAACAATTACCATGCCATTGCAGTCGGAAGAACGGGTATCAGTCAGTTAAATGAATATATGGGCAATACTGCTGCGAGTCTTGCCAGTAAGGTTCATCATATTCCGCTTATTGTCGTTGATGCTGTTCCATCAACAAATAACATACTGATTGCCTTTGATGGTTCTGAAAGTGCAGAACGGGCAGTTCAAAGCGTTTCTGATTTATTGGAAAGCACAACCTATAATGTGCTTCTGCATCATGTTATCAAAGCCTTCAGGTATTCATTAATTGGTATTATCCAAATTCTGCCATCACAAAAATTTGAAAAACAATATTATGAAAAAATGCGTGGCGATATTCAAATCAAACTGGATAAAGCATCTGATCAAATTATCGCAAAAGGGATTGGAAAAGGTCAAATATCCAGATCCATTGACGTGGGTTTGAAAAGCCGTGCAAAGGCAATTCTGGATAAAAGCCACAAAGATGACTTCTCTACTATTGTTGTCGGCCGCCGAGGACACCGATTAATGGATATTGATATCGGCACTGTTGGCAGAAAAATTGTCAACATTGCCAAAGACAGAACTGTTTGGATTGTGAATTGATACGACCACGCCTGTGTATTAAAAAAAATACGTTCAATTCTATAATGCAATTGCTTAAAAATATTTATAATATAAATATTTTAAGGCACATTTTATGCAAATAATTAATTCACTAAATCTAAAAAGCATGATACAAATCAAAAAAAGACAGGTGAAGATATTTCACTGTCTGATCCGAAATAACCTTTGTATTGGGATAAGTTAAAAAACTTGCCCGAATTTATTAATTAATCGATTTAAGGAGGTCATATGAAAGATCGATTGTTAAGTTGTTTTATTGCAATGAGTGTTTTGGTGTTGCTTTCATTTTCAAATCTTGCAGCAGAGGTTCGTCCCAATGGATTTAATATTACTCCATTTGCAGGATGGTACATTTTTGAAGGCAATGAAGATTTCAATGACAGGCCGCTTTATGGCCTGGGCCTGGGCTATCGTTTGAATGAACATTGGTCCACAGAGCTTTCATTGTCTTATGGTGATTTTAAAATGAATGCCTGTGAATTACCCGATTGTGCTGATGTACGTCATGATGCCTATGGCGCTTACCTGGATATCTATTACGATTTTTTACCGGGTTGTAAGCTGGTGCCATTTGTTACAGCCGGCATGGGTGCGCTGACTTTTGACTACAATGAGGAAGATCGAGATCCCAATTTGATCATTAACAAGAAAAATGCATCTATTTTTCATTATGGCGCAGGTATTCGTTATGAATTGGCACCTCAGTTTGATCTTCGTGCAGATGTACGTCACGCATTGTCTTTTGACGTGTCCAAATCGCAAGATCAGGATTTTGATCTTTTTAACAATATGATGGCTACACTGGGCCTTACATACTCTTTTGGACAGTCACGACCCGCAGTTGGCGGCTTGCAAAGTGATGATCTGGATCAGGATGGTGTGCCTGATGCCATTGATCAATGTCCAAATACAGTGCCCAATGTTTCTGTCAATGGAAAGGGATGTCCCTATGATTCGGACCAGGATGGCGTGTATGATCATCAGGACCGATGCCCGAATTCCAAACCAGGGTCTGTGGTCGATATGTTTGGCTGCGCAAAAGATTCTGATAGTGATGGCGTGACTGATGACAACGATAAATGTCCGGGTACCTTGGCCAACGTGACTGTCGATGCCTATGGCTGTCCGATGGATGCTGACAATGATGGTATCAGCGATTTGATGGATAAATGTCCTGATACGCCTGCTGGTGCAAACGTGGATGCAACCGGTTGCGAGATCAAGGAATCGAAAAAAATTCGATTGAATTTAAAAATCGAGTTTGCATCTGGAAAAGCAGATATTTCAACATCATCCCTGGATCAGGTCAAAAAGGTTGCAGAGGCAATGCAAGAATATCCAGATAGCACCGCTGTTATTGAAGCACATACTGACAGTTCTGGCAGTTCAGAATTGAACCAGAAACTATCTCAAGAACGTGCTGATATGGTGGTACATTATCTGACAAGCTTTTTTGGCATAGATGGTTCAAGGCTTCGCGCTGTTGGTTATGGGGAAAGCCGCCCCATTGCTGATAATCGAACCAAAGCCGGAAGAAAACGTAATCGCAGAGCGGTTGCTATCATTACTGCTACGCAAACAACAGGGCAATAATATTAAATAGCACCAGTGGATTGTTTTCTTATTTGATATCATTGATTTGAATTCTACTGGTAAACAACCACTGCTGATTCCTGAACAGTGTTCGGGAATCAGCAACCTGCCATCAATATATTGCATTTTACTTGTTTTTAGGCGAAAAAAACATACAAACATACAAATGATTAAATTCAATAAAACCAAAGTATTTGTTTCATTTGTCATCATAGCTTCTATAACTATCGCCATCAAAATTTACAATTCTGAAACCGGCATCCATATCGCCCTGGTTGGTCCCATGACAGGCAAAACAGCTATCAATGGAAAGGCTTATCTTGAAGGTGTTGATATGGCTGTTATTGAAGCCAACAAAATTGGTGGTATCAGGGATCACAAGATAATTGTCGATGTTTATGATGACATTAATGAACAAGAAATTGCCGAACAAAAAGCGAAGGAAATTGTTGACTATAATCGTGCCATACTTGTCATTGGACACAATTATAGTTCCTGTTCAAGCGCTGCCGGTCAAATTTATTTAAAGAATCGCATACCAGCAATCACGCCTACATCAACGAATCCAACAGTGACAATTAACAATCCATACTATTTTCGCATTACATTCAACGATAATCTGCAAGGTCGATTTCTGGCCAATTACGCAAAAAAAGTACTTCGGTGTAAAGGCGCATGTATTATTTCTGAAAGTCTGGCATATGGCGCCAATCTGGCAACTATATTTGAGAAAACCCTACAAGAACTGAACACGCCAATACTGCTTTACGATAAGTTCGACAAAAAGGACAGTAATTTAGGACAACGCTTGAAATGTATTGTAGAAAACATGCAAAGTATTTTAAACCGAGAGTCCGCTGAAGATATTATCATATATTTGTCTGTTCATTCACCAGAAGGTATTCTTCTTATTGAACATATTCGGGATAGAAATATAAAAAATGCCATTATGACCCCTGATGCCCTGGCATCACAATCTTTTGTTGATGGTTTCTCTGATCTGAAAAAAGAACAAACATCACCAGGCTATTACACAAATGGCATATACGTTGCCACGCCATTTATCTACGACACAGCCAATGAAGCGGCACAACAATTCAAAGACAGGTACAAAAATAGATTTGGTAAAGAACCTGACTGGCGAGCCGCTTTTGCTTATGATGCCGCAAAACTGGCAATTCATGCATTTGATAAAGCAAAAATAATAGGCGAAACAGATTGTATTGGTGATGATCGAAATCGTGTTCAAAAATATTTGACTCAGATGAATCAAATTCAATATGGCATGGAAGGCATTACTGGTTTCAACTATTTTGACAATAATGGAGACACGCCAAAACCGATTTCCATTGGGGTATATAAAAATAACAAATTGATTTCCGCATTGACGCAATTACGATCTTTATACAATCCAAATGAAATTGCCGATATTGATCAGGCACTGGCCCAGGAACGTTTAATGTATGTTGATAACCAATTGATGTACAAAACAAATGTCGTTTATACTGGCATCGAAATGGCTGAAATCAAATCAATCAAATTCAAAGAACGTATCTGCCAATTGGATTTTTATCTGTGGTTTCGGTATCAAGGAAAAATTGATTTTTCAAACATTGTGTTTCCAAATGCAATTGAACCGATCAAACTGATTAAGCCTATAAAAATGGGTCATGATGGTCAGATACGCTACAAAGCATTTCATGTTGTGGGTCAGTTCAAAATGGACTATCTTTCTCATGCGTATACACCCGGTGAACATTTGATCGGCATTCAATTTCATCATAAAACATTGAATGAAAACAATTTAATTTTTGTGACTGATGTCATTGGCATGCGACTGAATGAAAATGAATCTATCGCATCACGTATCCAGCAACCGCATATTTTGTCTAATTCTTTGGATTGCCAGGTGACCAAAACCATGTTTCACAGAAATGTCATACAAAAAAACTCACTGGGAAGCCTTCAATATCTAAACGATAAAACTGGAATGATCAACTATTCGTGTTTTAATCTGGAAATCTGGCTAATCAAAAATTCACTGTCATTACGAGGTGTTATCGAAAATTATTACTGGAATTTAATTATCGCAAGCTTTACACTATTGGTATTATTGATCATGCATATGTTTCGCACCTATTTGATTGAATACTTTTCAAGACTGACCTGGATTGTACACTCATTTTGTCTCAGCTTTTATCTGCTATCCAGTGAAGCAGTATTATTGGCCTGGTTTGCCGGCAAAAAGAATCCCCGATACATGGAAATTATCAAGCTGTTTTTTGATGCCTTATGGTGGTTGGTGCCAGCTTATCTGATCAATCTTGCAGTCAAACGATTCATATGGACTCCCCTGGAAATCAAAAGCAATCGTTCGGTGCCCAAAATTCTTCAGAATTTTCTGGCATTTCTGGTTTACTTATTGGCATTTTTTGGCATCGTTGCCTATGTGTTTGATCAAAAACTCACCAGCTTATTGGCAACATCCGGAATGGTCGCCATGATTATAGGTTTGGCCATTCAGGTAAATATCGCCAATATTTTTTCAGGCATTGCAATCAATTTGGAACATCCCTTTCGCATCAATGATTGGGTTAAAATTGGTGAAGAGTTCAGCGGCAAAGTAGTGGATATAACATGGCGAACAATCAAGATTAAAAAACGTGATGGCAGTCTTCTGAGTCTTCCCAACAGCATAGCATCAGAGTCGCCAATTCATAATTACAATCATCCCAACAAGCTTTTTTGGAATCGGGTAGAGATTTTTGTTGATCCCAAGCACAATCCTGAAAAAATCAAAAGCATCCTTATGAATGCAGTCTTATCAGTAAATGGCATTGTTAAGTCAGCCGATCCAACCATTCGATTTGAGCTAAACGAGTGGGCAGCAGTATTTATTATATTTTACTGTCTGGATGATTATGATTTAAAATTTTACTTTAGAAGCCAGGTATTCGAGCAGGCATGGATTCATTTGGGTCGATCTGGTGTGCGTCCTGCAGTCCAACGCCAGGAACTGTATTTATACAATGGCCTTGAAGATCGAAGCGAGGAAGATGCCCGACGTCCCATTACCCTGCTCAATGAAATTGACTTGTTTATGTACTTAAATGACGAAATGAAATTAGAACTGAGCGAACGAATGAAATTACATCATTTTCAAGCCAATGATATTGTTTTTAAGCAAGGTGACAAAGGAGATTCTTTGTTTGTTATTCGAGAGGGCGTTGTTGGTGTTTGGATCAAGATGGAGGATGGCGATGCCATTGAAGTTGCTCGATTGGGTGCAGGATCGTTTTTTGGGGAAATGGCACTTCTTACTGGTGAACCTCGAACTGCAAGTATTATTACAAAAACTGAATCCTATTTGTATGAAATAACAAAAGAAGACTTTGCGCCAGTTATTGAACTATCCCCGCAAACAGTTCAAAAATTGAGTTTGGAATTGACCCAACGTAGTATCAACAGAGAATGTCTTGAGGATGAATATCGAAATACGCAACTCAATAAGGAAGATTTAAACAACCAATTTTTAAATCGGATTATTAATTTTTTTGGTGTTAAAAAACAACAAAATTACACAGGTGTTGATCTTTCTGAGGAAGGTGATGGTGATTAGAAATAGTTGCCCATGATCCAGTTGCATACTACGTCTCTAAACGACCTTATTTGTATGTTCGATCAAGTAACATGAGGATGTTCTTTTTATGAAGTCCCCATAGCAAATCCAAACAAACAAATCAGGTGATGCAAAAAGCCCTTAAATCGGGCGTATCCAATAACTAATCCAAAGTAAAAATGTTAATAGTCGTTTATGTTTTTCATTTTTAGAATCCATTTGAAAAATTGGATTTTCTGAAACCTCTTTGTTTTTAATCTCGCTTAGGAAATCTCTGAAAATAAGTTCCTCCTTTAATAATTGTTCATTTTGTTTTTGAACCAGGATTACACTGAAGAAGATGAATAAGATGAAATAAAACACTTTTAATTCATCTTATTCATCTTTTTCAGCGTTATGTTGTCAGTTTAACTAACTAGTTGAAATATAAGCAAATATGACCAATCTGGATGCGTTTAAAATTCCTAGTATTAACAGGTAGTTATATTTATATA
>Ga0272440_1001998_pt1 | contig 16208 bp, 10 predicted proteins | sample SSMMMBAug17_FD_192440 | JGI IMG/M metagenome (GOLD analysis project Ga0272440, IMG submission 192440) | Marine sediment archaeal communities from Little Sippewissett salt marsh, Falmouth, MA, United States - SSM-MMB-Aug17 | ecosystem: Environmental > Aquatic > Marine > Wetlands > Sediment ... | reverse complement strand
GGATGTCTGGGTTGATTCTCAGGATCTGCGTGGTGGTGATAGATTAAAGGTAGAAATCGAATCTGCCATAAAAGATGCTGAGGCATTTATTGTGGTGATCAGTCCCAATGTTTTTAATATCAAATGGGTGAGACAGGAAGTCTTGTTTGCTTTAGAAAACAATGTGACCATAGTTCCCTTGTTGATTGATGGCATGGGGCCAGATTCATTACTCTTTTTTTTCAGGGATGAGCCTGTTGCTATTGAAATCAAGAATAACCTCCAGGAATCCATGCCCCAAATTCTCGCAGCTTTGGGTAAAGAACTTCCTACTGATATCGACCCTTGAAGCCCTGGGCGAACCTGTTACAGCTAACTATCTTATCCAATATGCTTTAAATGCTTTTAACTCTTCTAACCTGTCTAATTCATGATGGTCAGCTGTCACGAGCAGACTCTTTCTTATATTCGCTTCTGCAACTGCTATTGAGTCAGCCAGGGATATTTTATGTTTCGCTTTAAGCATACCAGCCTCCAGAAAAACCTCATCTGACATTGAATGAATAACCTGTATTGGTAATTTTTTTATGGTTTGTAAAACTGATTCAGCTGTTTTAGTCCCATCATCTCTGTAAACCCCATAGTATATTTCCAAAAGGTTAATTTTGTTCATTATTAAATCAGTTTTTCCACTCATTGCTTTTTCAAGCAATTTTTCCACTATATCTGACCCAACTTCATCATTAAAAAATGCAATCAAAGCACATGCGTCAAAAACAAATGTTTTTTTCATTTTTCGATTGCTTTCTCATCTTGTTTCAATTGAAAATACCTTTCAGTTGAGAATCTTTTATCTTTTAAAAGTCCTCTGGCTTCTTTTATATTATCACTAACTGTTTTCATAATGAAACCATCTTTAATTTCAATAAATTGTATTACTTTTCCGATAAACTTTCTGACAATATAATCTGGAAGCCTTATTTGTTCAGTTTCTACTCTTAAAGTATACATTATTTGTTTTCTCCCTTTTATCAGTATGTTTTGTACTTATTTAGTTGAATAGTGTTTCTAACTAATTATCCAAAAAACATAAACATTGCAATAAAAATACAGTGGTGTGCATTAATATGTTTTCCAACACCTTTGTTTGAAATGGCTGAAATGGGGTCAAGGTGAAATGGATGAAATTGAAATGGTTTCGTGTGATTTTCCACCATCTACAAGTAAGTGTATATGGTTAGATGTTACAATGTAATTTAGGATAGATAAATCATTTCGTTTTTTGGCTTGAAACAGCCAGTGTAAAAAGCGTTGTCGATCTTTCACTATTTTTTTAGTAGAAATTCTTTTTTATGACATCTGTGAGTAATATGCCATAAATAACCAGGTAGATAGTAACGATTTGCTCGTGGCATTTGTAGACTCCTTTTAGTTTTAATTTATAGCAATGCTTTTTTGTTATCACATTTGTTATTAGCATAGCAAAACTTTTAAAATTTTCTTAGATTTTTTTCTTAGAGGCCCCATTTTGCTATCAAAATGGGGCCTCTAAGAGCAAAAAATCGTGTTTTCAAAAATTTTTTTCTCATAAATTAAATGGGTTAAAAATTTAAATCTGGTCCGACCCCAAAATAAAAAAAATCTTGCCAAGCTTTAGAAAAATTGTTACCAGTCATACCTTATTATGATAGTGGACCATAATATATCTTCCAATGAAAAAATATTAAAGGAGGTACCAGCAATGCCATTCAAAAAGAATTTCAGGTATATTTTGCTTGCTTTATTTGTTATCGTCTTATGTGCTGCTCCAGTTTTCCCAGGGGGTGGTCATTCTTCTCATGATTCTGAGATCAATTTTCCAAAATCTCTTGATAGCTATAACGATTCCGGGTTAAACAATGTTTTTTCTATTTTGATACATCGGATTCAGGAACAACCATTTAATGTGATTGCTACTCTTATTTTTATTTGTGCAATTATACACACATTTTTAACCAGCTATTTTATGAAACTTAGCCATCAATGGGAAAAAGAACACCAGGAAAAAATCGATTCTGGTGAATCTGATAAGTATTCTGTTTCTCACAAGGCAGAGATGTTTCATTTTTTAGGTGAGGTTGAAGCTGTATTCGGAATTTGGGCTGCTGTACTTGTTGTTGCAATTATCATATTTTTTGATTGGCCAACAGCAATTCATTATATTAATAATGATGTCAATTTTACTGAAGCCATGTTTGTTGTTGTTATTATGACACTTGCTGCAACACGCCCCATATTACAATTGGCCGAGTCTGTTATGTGGAAACTGGCAAATCTTTTAGGAGGATCTTTGACAGCATGGTGGTTTACGATCCTGACCATTGGTCCCATTTTAGGATCATTAATAACAGAACCTGCTGCAATGACTATTTCTGCTCTTTTACTATCTTCTAAATTCTACGATCTTGAACCAAATGAAAAATTTAAATATGCAACTGTTGGCCTACTTTTTGTCAATATATCTGTAGGAGGGACACTTACTCATTTTGCTGCCCCGCCTGTACTTATGGTTGCAGGCCCATGGAACTGGGGAATGGAACACATGATGTTCAATTTCGGCTGGAAGGCTATAATTGGTATTCTAATTGCCAATGGACTTTACTATCTCTATTTTAGGGGTGAATTAAAAAGACTTCAGAAACAATTTTCTATTTTAGTTTTAAAATATGAAATTCAGAAAAAGTACTTACGCCAAAAAGATTTGGAAGCTGAATTTGACAAAATAGGCTGCCTGTTAGGTGATAAACTAGGTTTTTTAATGGAGTTTGAAGCTAAATCAAAAAAAATGAAATATGAGATTGGAAATGTTATCATAAATCGTCACAAAGAAAGTTTTGTTAAAGAAGGGATTGATCCAGATCTTGTAAAAGAAGCTTTTGAACAGCGATTTGATGAAATTCGAAGAAGAAAAATGCGCTATACTATTCCTGGAATAATGCCTGAACACGAACAACCAATCATCACGGACCCAGAATGGGATAGCAGAGATGATGAAGTACCACTGTGGGTAATGATCATACATATTATATTTATGGTTTGGACCATTTTTAATATCCATTATCCTGCCATTTTTCTTCCAGGCTTGCTTTTTTTTCTTGGCTTTGCACAGGTAACTGCTCCTTATCAAAATAAAATTGATCTTAAACCAGCATTGCTTGTAGGATTTTTTCTTGGTGGATTGGTGATTCATGGTGGTTTGCAGGGATGGTGGATTGCCCCTGTCTTAGGAAGCTTAGGAGAAGTACCTTTAATGTTTTCTGCAACTCTTTTAACTGCATTTAATGATAATGCTGCTATCACCTTTTTAAGCACACTGGTGCCAGGCTTTACAGATGGCTTAAAATATACTGTCGTAGCTGGTGCTGTTGCAGGAGGAGGTTTAACTGTTATTGCAAATGCGCCAAATCCAGCAGGACAATCCATACTGAAAAAATATTTTGAAGATGGCATTTCTCCTCTCGGCTTACTCAAGGGAGCTGCTTTGCCAACAATTATTATGATTATTTGTTTTCTTTTGTTTTGAAATGGTTGAAATGTGGAATGTGAAATGGAGTCGGACCAAACGTCTAAATTCAATTGAAAATAATCTTTATCATCGGATAAATCCGCCAGGCTCAGATCCATATCAATATTTTTTCTTGCCAGAAAGCGATTACTTTTCCGGGCCCTCCCCTTGCCTTTACATTAAGGTCCTTAAAACCTGGTATTGCAGACTTGATTGCAGACTTGAGTTCATCAAATGCATCATTCTATTGCTTTTTTGATCTTTATTTATAAAAATAAATAAAGATAAATGGCTTTTAAAAAGTTTATATTTATTGTATAATTAAAACATGAAGTTAAAAACAATGTATGAAAATATAATGGAGGAAAAGTGAAATTTAAAACTTTTTTTATAGTCTGTATTTTTTTACTAACTAACTGCATTTGCTTAAATGCTACTTTTATTAATCCTGAAACAGCTGAAAAAATAGCAAAAAATTGGTTTTCTTCATTAGTAATTAAGCGTGCAAGTTTACCAGAAATTAAAAATATTATAAAAGTTGAAAAGACTTATGTATGTAATTTTGAAAAAGGTTTTGTTATTGTTGCTTCAGATGATAGTTTCAATCCAATAGTCGGGTATTCAAAAAACAGTAAAACTCATCAGATCCCTCCCGCTCTAAAAAATTTTCTTAAACAATACGATATTTCTAATATCAATAACCTAAAACGTAGCAATACACCTCATCCAATGTGGAAAGAATTACTGGAAAATAAGAAAAAATCAATTGATAAAGCAATTAATTATGAATCTTATCTTATAAAAACAAAATGGAATCAAAACCATCCCTGGAATGAGAAATGTCCAGTAGATTTGAATGGTCCCAATGGCCATGCTTATGCAGGATGTGTTGCTGTTGCAATGGCTCAAATAATGAAATATTGGGGACATCCATCACAGGGAACAGGAGCACACTATTATGAAAGTGACTTTTATGGTACTTTATATGCAAATTTTGAAACCATTTATCCTTGGGGAAACATGCCAGATACAACTGCAAATGATGCTGTAAAAACTTTGCTTTATCATTGTGGTGTCTCTGTAGAAATGGATTATGGCCCAGATACTTCAAGTGCAGATACAAGTAAACAAGCTCCAAAAGCTTTAATTAATTATTTTAAATATGATGCTTCTTTGTTTTTTGCTAAAAGGGATGATTATTCTAGTCAAGACTGGATTGAATTACTTCGCCAGGAAATAACAGAAAAAAGACCAATATTATACCAGGGAAGAAATCCAAATAATACTGGAGGACATGCATTTATATGTGATGGATATGAAAACAACAATTTTCATTTTAATTGGGGATGGGGAGGAAACTATGATGGATATTTCTCTTTAGATGCAATGACTCCAGATCAAGATTGTAATTTTAACTATGATCAAGGAGCTATTTTTGGCATAAAACCAGTTGAAGTTGTTAATTTAAGCTATCCTTATGAAGAAAATTTTGAGGATGATAATATACCTGAGCCATGGATTGTTAAAGGATCAAGTGCTTATGTAGGGTATAAAGAAGCATATTCTGGTGTAAAAAGTTTATTACTAAATGATTATACAACCACTGAAACGGGTCTTTCCTTTGCACAACTTAAAATTAATGTTCCAGATGAAGGTGCAACTCTTCGTTTTTATGTAAAACGAGGATATAGTCCACAGCCATCAGAGTATAATCAACATAAAGCAGAAATTCGTCAAGAATTTGGTGAAACTGTTCTTCATAGTTTTTTTGATGGCGATTATAATGATTCTGAATGGCAAGATTTTTTTCTGGATCTTACTCCCTGGCAATCTCAAACAATAACATTATACTTTGAACAAAATAATTCGTCAGATTCATTTCGACAATGGATGGCAATTGATAATATCATTATTAAACAGGAGCCTGTAGCAAATTTTTATGCTGATAATAAATTAATTTATGAAGGTCAAACTGTTGTTTTTAATAATACTTCAACTATGTCTAATAGCTTTTTATGGCAATTTGGTGATGGAACAATATCAAGGCAAAATAATCCCGAACATCAATATAATGATCCTGGAATTTATACAATTTCACTTGAGGTGAATAATGGCCAGGCATCTATTACAAAACAAAACTATATTCGTGTACTTCCCAAATATACCCCTCCTTATAGTATTGAAAAGGGTGGAAATTTTGAAATCAATCCTAATGACTTTTCAAGTGGAGCTATAAGTGGTTCAATAAATTTATGGGAGTATGGAATGCCAGGAAATGTTTTAAATTCAGCCCTTTCTGGCACGCATGTCTGGAAAACAGGTTTATCAAAAAGTATAGAAAAAGGGGATTACACATGCGTATTAATCACACCATTATTTGATTTATCAGCATCAGGAACTTATGCTATTCAGTTTTATCATCAGATGGAAATATATTATAACAATTGTCCAGGAGCTGCATGGATAGAGTATACAACCGATGAAGGACAAAGCTGGCAAACACTTGGTAATTATGAAAATAATCCTGATGGTTCAAAAAACTGGTACAATAAACAAACTCATGAATCAGCTCCAGATAATACTCCCTGCTGGTGGAAATCTTTAAACACATGGACCTGTTCACGCTTGATGATCCCCGAGCTTGTTGGAAATAAATCTGTAGGTTTTAGATTTGTTTACAAAGTAGGGTCGGGTTGGGGTAATGACCAGACATATATAATTGATGGATGGAGTATTGATGATTTTGAAATCCAATATACTCCTCCAACAGCAATTTTTGATAATCCAAAGTTAGCATATGTAGGTCAGCCAGTTCAATTTACAGATCAATCAGTTTCGGCATTTTCCTGGGAATGGTCATTTGGAGATCAAAAGAATGAAACAACACAACACCCTGTTCATACATATTCTGCTCCTGGATATTATTCCATTTCTCTTTCAATAAATAATGGTATTAATACTATCAAAAAAGAAAATGGTATACATATATTACCTGATAGAGGGATACCATATACAACAGAAAAAGGTGGTAATTTTGAAACAAGAGTAGATGATTTTGATAGTCAAATTATAGTCGGTTCAACAAATCTTTGGGAACATGGCAAAACAGAAAATTCCATGTTAGCTCTTCAATCTTCATCTAATGTTTGGAAAACACGTTTAAATGAAAATATTTCAAAAGGTCAATATCAATGTGCTTTATACACTCCAAATTTTAGACCAACTCAATCAGGAACATATTCGTTAAACTTTGACATGAGTATGGAGGTTACATATGCTAATGGTCCATTTGCTGTTCAATGTCAGTATTCAACAGACAATGGAACAAGCTGGACCAGGCTTGGTGAAGATAATGATTCATATGGTCAAAACTGGTATAATAGAGGACCTTCATCTGAATATAAAATTCATCAGTCTATTTTTAACGATCAAATAGGATGGACATACATTATTAATAATCAACCTGTTTCATACAAAATGATTTTTGATTCATCTGTTCAACAAATTGCTTTTCGTTTTGTAATATCAGTTAGTGAAAATTTTCAAGATGGATATGATAACGATGGCTTTATGATTGACAATTTTTCCCTTACAGGACCAACCTCAGATAAACCTGACTTATGGATTTCTAATAAACAACTTCTTTTGTCTGCACAGTCAGGTTCAAGCCAGGTAAGTATAGAAAATATTGGCAATAATGGAATGCAATGGCAAGTTGTAAATACAATTAGCTGGATTAATATTCAGCCATTAACTGGAGAAGATAATGCCTACATAACAATTAACTACAATGAAAATACAGGCTGCCAACGTTATGGCTGCTTTAAAGTATCAGCTGAAAATGCCTTAAATGATGGCCAATTTATATGTTTGCTTCAAAATGCATACGAGTCATCACCTGTAATTTCTAATATAAATAATATTGTTATGGATAAAAACAGTGAAGGAAAAAAAATATTTTTTTCTATTACTGATAAGGACTCACCAATTAATCAATTGAACTTATGGGCAGAATCCAATAATCCGATTTTAATTCCAAATAATTATGAGCATCTGGCCATAGGTGGCCCTGTTGATCAAAGAAATATATTAATAGTACCAGCATTAGATCAAACAGGTACTGCAATTATTACATTATATGCAAAAGATCCAGATGGACTTATGGGGCAAGCTGCTTTCACTGTTACCGTACAAAATGCTCTTCCTGTTAACTTAGATTTAAATAAAGATGGTATGATTACAATTGTAGATTTAATAATTGGTTTAAGAATTTTATCGGCTTATGATGTGGACCACTCATTTAGTAATGAAATAAAGACTGATTTATCAATAATTATTCAAATCTTTAAAGACTTATTATTTTTTGATTAATAACAAATAATATTTCTTGACCCCTTTAAAAGGAAAGGCTATTTGTGTAATTATAATTTTTTCATACTCATTAAAGGATTGGAGTTAATATGTTTCAAACAATGACAAACGGTTTTCCATTCCGGCTAATCAAGCCTTTTGATGTACAGTTTTTAGCTGGTATTGTTAATGCATCCATCAAACGAATGACAGACTCTATAAGTTTGTTAATTTCGCATTTAGATATGGATGACGTTGCAGACTCTATCAACACTTTACTACATGAAAATGCAGATCAATTTACCAGATTAATGCTTGCAATTGATCCAAAAGCATTGGCAAATATTATTAATAAAGGGGTTCAAAAATACCCTGGTTTATTAAATGGATTTGTAGAAAAGCTTGATCATAAAGCTTTAATGACATCCTTTCAAGAACTTTTGAAAAAAAATCCTCAAATAATTTCAATTTTTGCAAAACATTTAGATCTTTCTCTTCTTGCTAAAACTGTAGATCGTATGATTGATATGTCTCCAGGAATTGCTGTAGATATGTTGTCTTTATTGGACAGGGATGTATTAGTTTCTGCTGTTTCTAAAACTATAACACCAATATCAGACTTCTCAATGGATATTGTTAAACGTATGGATAAAGATAAAATTGCAGAATTAGTAAATCTTGTTGTCCAAAAGCATACAAATACATTCACAGAAATTATTGTTAGAATGGATACAAGTCAAGTTGTTCAAGCTGTACATCATTTTGCAGAGGATCAACCCAAGTTTATTGAGCAAGTTATTCAATCAATAAATATCAAAGAAATCTCATTAATTATCAACAAAGTTCTTAATGATAATCCTGTGTTTTTCGCAGATATGGCATCAGAAATAGCTCCTGATGCTGTTGCAAACATTATCAATAAAATTTTGGAGAAAAAACCTGCTATAATATCACAAATGGTAGAAGCTTTTGACCCAAAAATTATTGCAAATTCTGTTGAAAATATGATGACAGCTCAAAAAGACTTTGTAGGATCAATACTAAAACATATTTCGCCAAAAGCCCTGGTAGGTGTAATCAATGACTTGCTTGAAAAAAATCCAAATCAATTAAAGAACATTTTAGAGTATTTAAATGTGGATGCTGTATCTGAACAGGTCAATCGAAGTGAAAAAGAATTCATTCCATTTGTAAATAAAATGCTCGATGAAAAAAATCTTCTCGGACTATTGGGTATTTATCACAGGTCAAATTTGGGAAAGACTGTTAATCGCACAAATGTTGCTGCTGCAACAAAAGCAATTCATGTTTACAAAATTAATTATGACTATACTAACCCTATTGATAGAGATTCCTCTAAAAAAGCGCGAAGGTATTTTTAATAATGTAGGGGCTAACATAAGGTTCGCCCCTACACGGTCATTTCTTGCAGCTATGAATCGGCTGGCTATATTGCCCTGAATTAAAAAAGAAAATCATGCAAAGTATAAATAATAAATAATAATGAAACTAAATGCCAGATTCTTCCATATCGTTTTCAATGGAATCATCCTGATTGCTTTTCAAATATTCCAGACGATTCAAACCATTAATATAAGCTCTTGCACTTGCTGTTAAAATATCAGGATCAGCACCACGACCAAGGGCTACAAGACCTTCTTGTTGAAGCCGAACAGTAACTTCTCCTAAAGCATCAGTTCCACCAGAAATAGCACTAACTGTAAATCTTAAAAGTTCTGTTTGAGAATTTGTTAAATCAGATATTGTATTGAAAACTGCATCAATAGGGCCATTTCCATATCCTGCTCCTTGAACAGTTCGGCCATTTATATTCAGCTTAACACTTGCCATAGGTAAAACAGTTGTACCACAAGTCACATGTAAGTACTGAAGATCAAAAATATCTGCTGTTCTAAGAACTCCTTCAGTAACAAGAACTTCAAGATCTTCATCCAAAACATATTTTTTCTTATCACATAAGTCTTTAAATTTAGTAAAAACAATCTTGAGTTCTTCATCACTTAAATCATAACCCATTTCTTTTAAATGGGTTCGAAGTGCATGTCGACCAGAATGTTTACCTAAAACCATTTGGTTTTGATTTAAGCCAACAGTTTCTGGTTTCATGATTTCATAGGTCATGGGATTTTTTAAGACTCCATCCTGATGAATCCCAGCTTCATGTGCAAAAGCATTTGCACCAACAATAGCTTTATTAGGTTGAACCATCATTCCTGTAATCATTCTTACCAGTCTGCTTGTTGGATGAATTAAGGTTGTATCAATATTAGTTTTGTATGGTACATATTGGTTACGAGTATGAAGACACATTACAAGTTCTTCAAGTGATGAATTACCTGCACGTTCGCCAATACCATTAATTGTAACCTCTGCCTGTCTCGCTCCAGCCATAATCGCTGATAATGTATTTGCAGTCGCCAATCCAAGATCATTATGGCAGTGAACACTTATGGTTGCTTTATGAATGTTTGGGGTATGCTCACGAACGTATTTAACAAGATCTCCAAACTCAGTAGGAATTGCATAGCCTACTGTATCAGGCAAATTAAGAGTCGTAGCACCAGCTTCTATTGCTGCTCCAAATACTTTGCAAAGAAAATCCCTATCACTCCTGGAACCATCTTCTGCAGAAAACTCAACTTTATCAGTATAAGATCGGGCGAGTTTAACAGCTTCAACTGCTTTTTCAATGACCTGTTCACGTGATAACCGCAATTTATGTTTCATATGAATTTCAGATGTTGCAATAAAAGTATGAATTTTTGGATTTTTAGCATGTTTGACTGCTTGCCAGGCACGGTCAATGTCCTGACGTGTTGTTCTAGCCAGAGCAGCAACTTCCATTTTTTCAATTTTACTCGCTATTTGAGAAACTGCTTCAAAATCCCCTTCAGAAGCTGCAGGAAAACCTGCTTCCAGGACATCCACTCCTAGTTTTTCTAACTGTAAAGCTAATCTGATTTTTTCGTTAGTGTTCATACTTGCACCTGGTGATTGTTCACCATCACGTAAAGTTGTGTCAAAAATTATTACTCTGTCTTCCATTTTTTCCTCCGGGAATTTATTTATTGATATTTTGTTTTACAAAATTTAATGGAGTAATTTTGTTTTCATTTAATATATATTGAAAACTATCACCCAAAGCCTCCCAACTGGCTTCTATTATATCTTCAGAAACACCAATTGTTGTCCATATGTTTTGTTCATTTCTGGATGAGATTAATACACGAACTTTTGCAGCTGTTCCATCTCGTCCATCAATAACACGCACTTTGAAATCCATAAGATGCATGGTTTCTATGTCAGGAAAGAATTTTTTCAATGCTTTTCTTAAAGCATTGTCTAATGCGCTTACAGGCCCTTGTCCTTCAGCAGCTATAATTTCACCTTCCTGATCCCCCACTCTGATTTTAATTACTGCATGGGCAGTACATGGTAAATCTTTATTTTTTTCAATAAATACACGAAAGGCTTCAAGTTCAAAAGCTTGCTTGTAATTTCCTAAATTTTTTTGCATTAATAATTTGAGAGAGCCATCTGCTCCTTCAAATTTATAACCTTTTTGTTCAAGAGTTTTAATTTCACTGGAAATATTTTTAGCAACTTTATCATCTGGCAATTCAACGTTCATCTCTTTGGCTTTATATTCAATATTACTTTTACCAGCTAAGTCTGAAATTAAAACCTCTCTTGAGTTACCCACAAGTTCAGGTTCCATATGTTCATATGATTTTGGATTTATTTGAACAGCACTAACATGAATTCCTCCTTTATGTGCAAAAGCGCTTTCACCAACAAATGGGCGGCTACTAAGTGGAATCATATTTGCGGTTTCGCTGACAAATCTAGATAAACTTCTAAGTTTTGCCAATTGTTCTTTTGATATGCACTCATAACCAAGTTTTAAAGACAAGATAGGAATAATATTAACTAAATCTGCATTTCCACATCTTTCTCCATATCCATTTATAGTTCCCTGCACCAGAGTAGCACCATTCTGAACAGCAGCAATTGTGTTAGCTACTGCTAATCCACAATCATTATGCATGTGAACACCTATACGTATAGATGATGATAATTTTTTCACATGTGTTTTAACATGGCTAAGTATTGATTCAACTTCATGAATCATAAGCCCGCCATTAGTATCACAAAGAGTCAAAGTTTTAGCTCCGCCATCTATTGCAGCAGAAAGTGTTTTTAATGCATATTCTGGAGAAGCTTTGTAGCCATCAAAAAAGTGTTCTGCATCATAACAAACTTCACGATCATGTGATACCAGATATGCAATGGAATCTTTTATCATGGATAGATTTTCTTTTTGTGAATTTTTCATAATTTCTTCTACATGAAGAATCCATGACTTTCCAAAAATTGTAATGTCAGATGCTTCACTCTCTAACAAAGCTTTAAGATTATTGTCATTTTCAGGTAATATGTCTGGTTTTCGAGTTGATCCAAATGCAACTAAGGTAGCACTTTGAAAGTTTTCCTTTTGAGCTTTTTGAAAAAAAACACTGTCCTTAGGATTTGATCCTGGCCAACCACCTTCAATATAATTTATTCCTACTGTATCAAGGCGCCTTGCTATTCGAATTTTTTCATCAACAGAAAAACTTATATTTTCTCCCTGAGTTCCATCACGAAGACTTGTATCATATAAAAATATTTTTTCCATAAAGAATTACATTCTTGATTGTGTTAATAAGTAAAAATCTTCTTAATTAGTGAAATCATCATAAAGTGTCAAGATATAATTGAAGTTCCTAAACTGTGTATAGAAAAAAATTAAAAAAACATTGCTAAGTTATAAAAACTGAATTAGATTCATTTAATAAATTTGATATTTCAAAAGGGTATCTTTTTATGCAGCCACAAGATTACAAAGAAAAAGAACAAATGCTAATTAAAGGTTTAAGTCGTTTTGAATCTTTAGTAATATCTTTTTCAGGAGGAGTGGATAGTAGTTATTTACTATTTATGGCCTGTCAAATTTTAGGAAGCCAAAATGTTATAGCTGTGACAGCCGATGCACCTTTTTTTTCAAGATATGAAACACAATATATTGAACCTATTATTAAAAATTTAAAAGTAAATCATATTTATTTTGATCACCAGGCAATGTCTTGTGATATTTTTATACAAAACCCGCCAGATAGGTGTTATCACTGCAAAAAAATGATTTTTAAATCTATCAGGCAAATAGCTATAAAAAACAATATTAAAAGAATTGCTCAAGGGTCCAACCTGGATGATCTTAAAAAGTATCGACCAGGTTTAAAAGCTGTAAAAGAATTTTCTATAGAGTCTCCTCTGGTTGAGGCCAGACTTTCAAAACATGAGATAAGATTATTAGCTCAAAAACATGAATTAATAAATTGGAATCAACCAGAAATGGCATGTCTGGTCACTCGAATTCCTTATAAAGAAACTATAAGCCCAAAAAAATTATTAATGATTGATAGTGCAGAAACTTTTATTAATCAAATAGGATTCCCTGGTTCCCGTGTCCGATTTATTGATGGAACAGCAAAAATTGAAATAATAAAAGATCAGTTGGCATCATTTTTTCAAGGACAATATGAAGATAAAATAATTCGTCAATTAAAAAAAATTGGTTTTAAAAGTGTGATTATAGATCCTAATGGATATCAGTCTGGCTTTGATGATGATTTATATATGACCAATGCTTGATTTTAACAAAGTAAGGAGGCATCATGAAAATTTTTATTCAACTCGCTATTGTATTTATCGTTATAGGTTCATTATGGTTTGTTTTAAATAAAAACGAAGCCCCTTCTTTTCAAGATGGAAAAATTCAATGGATGGATCAATTTCAGGAAGGCTTAGCTCTGTCTAAAAAGTCTAAAAAACCAGTTCTTGTTTTTTTTAGTGCTACATGGTGTTATTGGTGTAGAAAATTAAATCAGGATGTTTTTATGAAGGATGATGTTGCATCATTATCAGAACGTTTTATAAACATTTTGATAGATGTGGATAAAAATCCTGAACTGGCAAGCACATTTGGAGTGCGTGGAGTTCCAGATATTTACTTTATGGATCAAAATGGAAAGCAAGTTGTTCAGTACAATGGAAATCGTACATCAACAGATATAATTTCTCAAATGAGATCAGTTTTAGTGAAATTTGAACAATAATTAACTTTTGCCTCAAGTGATTCAACTATCATAATCATAACTTATGATAGCGCTATATTTTTAAGGGACAATTGATATGTATTTCATTGAGCAATCAGCCGTATTAGCTGAGGAAAATTTTTTAGGTATTTAGCTTCATTTGTAAAATCGGCGACAAGATTTTCTTGCAACCGAAAAAGTACAGTATCTATATTTGATCTTAGGCTAATAAAACGCTTGTGTTTAATGTACAAAGAATCTGCATGAATATATTTTTTAGAAAGTTGGGAAATTTCATCAAAAATGCAATCTATTGTTTTTTCAATACTTTTAATGAAAACAGAGTAAAAATTTTCTCTAAAAAAACAATCATCAATCATTAATGGAATATAACGAATTCTTTTTTCAATATCTTCAATGAAAAAAGTTTCCAAAGCTTCAAGCATGACCCAGGGAGATTTTAAGCTGTTTTCTGAAATAACTGCCAGTGTTATATCAGAGGTTTTTAATGAACTTTCAATAAAATCTGAAATATCATCACCAAATTTCATATGATCAATATCTATAATTAAAGGAATGTTTTGCTTTTCCAGATCTTTTTTTAAACGAAAAATAAAGGCCTCATCTTTGTGATTATAAGATATAAATACAGTTTTTTTGCGTTGATTGTTTCCCTGTTTTTTTTTAATAGTGTTACCCTTTTGAATGAATAGCTCCATCTCCCGCTGAAAGTATTCATTAACTTCTGTATTGGGAATTTTCAAACAATATTCAAATCTATTTTCATTTGGGATTTTTCGTTTTTCTTCTACTGTCAAGTAACCATTAAATAATAATAAACTCCACACAGCATCTTTATACAACCTCAAATCTTTCATAACAATGTTTTCATCAAGCTTTTTCCAAACAACTTTTTTTTCAATTAATTGCTGAATATCATTAATATCAATAAGTCTTTGTTCATAGATTAACTCACGAATCATCAAGTTAGCACTAGTATTCATCCAATAAGGAATTGGACCTGCGTGAGGTTTTGCCAGGTAATGAGTGAGTGACCAGGGATTGTAGATCAGGTGTTTACCAAAATGATAGCCATCATATGATTGTGCGATAATATGCTCATGATCCATCAGATTATACTTTTTAAGCATTATTTGGACTTCTTTTTGTGTTATACCAAAAAATTCGCTGAAATCTTCTGAAAGAATACTGTAAACATCTATATTATTGAGTTCAGAAAAAATAGATTCTCTGGCAATTCTGAGAATACCAGTGATAACGCCTTTAAAAATATATATATTATCTTTAAATGCACTTCCTAAAAAAACACGCATAAAAGAGAGTACTTTGTCATAATATTGGTTAAAGTATCCATCATGTATGGGAGAGTCATATTCATCACATAGTATAACCACTTTTTGAGAGTAGTATCGAAAAAGATATTCACTCAGATCTTTTAATGCAAATTTAAAAACACTGATATCTGCATCTCTACTTATGATGGCTTGAAAATCCAATTGTTCATTTTCTTGTAGTATTTTGCTTTTCAATAGATAGGAATGACGAATAAATTCTTTTGAAACTATTTTTTTTAAACTTTTATAGCATTCGTCCCAGTTTTCTCCCTGGACATCTTTTAATGTTAAAAAAATAACAGGGTATTGACCTTGATGATTCCATGTATGTTCTCTGGATATAGCCAATTTTTCAAACAAATGAGCATTACCCTGGTCAGTTTTTTCAAAAAAATATCGAATCATAGATAAATTCAGTGTTTTTCCAAAACGTCGGGGACGAGGAAACAATAGAATTTCACTATCATCTTCAATGACTTGATGGATCAGCAATGATTTATCCACAAAATAATAATCATCTTCAATAACATTTTTAAAATCTGATTTACCCAGAGGAAATTTTTTTGCTTGTGATGGCTTCATTATTGTTTTCCAGCTTTACTCTTTGTATGATTTACATAATATTTAATTTTTCAATAATTTGATAATAGCCATGAAATATACTCCGAATAATAATGATTTAATCAGATAAAATGAATGAACATAAGTAGGATATATTTTTCTGGCTCATAGTTAAAACGATGAAAAGGATGTTTAAAGTCTTAAAGATAAACTAATTGAAAGATATAATCAATTAAAATTCAATGATAGTCCATTTCGAAC
>Ga0272440_1001997_pt1 | contig 16211 bp, 7 predicted proteins | sample SSMMMBAug17_FD_192440 | JGI IMG/M metagenome (GOLD analysis project Ga0272440, IMG submission 192440) | Marine sediment archaeal communities from Little Sippewissett salt marsh, Falmouth, MA, United States - SSM-MMB-Aug17 | ecosystem: Environmental > Aquatic > Marine > Wetlands > Sediment ... | reverse complement strand
CGGATCGAAAAAGCGGCCGTGATCGGCTCGGGTGTCATGGGCGGGGGTATTGCAGCTCTTTGCGCTGGCGCTGGTGTCAAAACAGTATTACTGGATATTGTGCCGTTTGATTTGAAAGACGATGAAAAAGATAAACCAAAGGCAAGAAATCGAATTGTTCAGGCAGGGCTGGATGCTCAGCTTAAGGCTAAACCACCGGCATTTTTTAATAAAAAAGCGGATATGAACTTGCTTTCAATTGGTAACCTGGATGATGATATTGATCAACTTAAAGACTGTGATTTAATCATCGAAGTGGTTGTTGAAAATTTAAAAATTAAACAAAGTCTGTTTGAAAAAGTTGAAAAAGTTCGAAAACCAGGTTCAATTATCGCATCCAATACTTCCGGTTTGCCACTGGCATCCATGGCAGAAGGTCGAAGTCAGGATTTTAAAGATAATTTCATCATCATGCATTTTTTTAACCCACCACGCTATCTCAAGCTGCTTGAGCTTGTTGCAGGTCCTGAAACCAAACAAGATGTCTGTGATTTTATTGAAAACTGGGGAGAAAAAGTTCTGGGTAAAGGTATTGTTTGGGCAAAAGATACACCTAACTTTATTGGTAATCGTATTGGTGTTGGCCTGATTGGTGAAGCCTTAAAACTGCTGAATGAAGAAGATATTACCATTCCAGAATTCGATGCAACTTTCGGCCCCGCGTTTGGTATGCCCAAAACAGCTATTTTTGCATTGTGTGATCTGGTTGGACTGGATACCATTGATCATCTTTCTAAAAATTCTTATGAACTTCTTACAGAAGATGAACGACGCGAATCTTATAAACTTCCCGAATTCTTTTCAAAACTGGTTGAAGCCGGTTGTTTTGGTAAGAAAACAAAAGACAAAGGCGGATTCTATCGCACTGAAATTGATGCCAGTACATGGAAAAAAATTCATAAGGTATTGGATATCAAAACTGGCGAACATGTTGAGTACAACAGAAAAGATGTTCCTGATCTGGTTAAAGAAATCAAAAAACTGGAAACCCTGCCAGAAAAACAAAAAGCAATTTTTTACAGTGACGATCGCGTGGCAAAGGTTGCCTGGAAACTGGGCGCACAATGTCTCATCTATGCCGCCAATCGCGTACCTGAAATATCTGATACGATCGTCGGTATTGATAATGCCATGAAATGGGGTTATGCATTGGAATCTGGCCCATTTGAAGTATGGGATAACATTGGTGTTCGAAAATCAGTTGAAAGAATGAAAGCAGAATCTTTTGCTGTTCCTGATTCAATCAATAAAATGCTTGATGGTGGCAATGAGACCTTTTATCGCATTCACAATGGCAAAAAACAATATTTTGATTTGGTTGCAAGTGAATATAAAGACCTTGTTCTGAATGAAAATTGTATATTCCTGGCAGATCTCAGAGCAGATAATAAACTGGTTAAAGGTAATGAATGCGTATCATTGATTGATCTGGGTGATGGTGTATTCAATGTTGAATTCCATACCAAAATGAATGCGCTCAATAAAACAATTCTAGATTTTATTGGTGAAGCCGCAGATTACGTACTTGAAAATGGTGTGGGTATTGTCATTGGTAATCAGGCTCCTGGTATGCCAGGTGCATTTTCAGCCGGTGGAGACCTCGCATTTATGGGTAACCTGGCTGCCCAGGGGAAATTTGATGATATTGATGGATTTATCCAGGGTGTCCATAAAGCTGTTCTCGGCATGAAATATGCGCCGATTCCAATAGTTGCCGCACCTTATGGCATGACATTGGGTGGTGGTTGTGAAGTCTGTCTGGCAGCCGATCGCATTGTTGCGCATGCTGAACTATACATGGGACTGGTTGAAATTGGAGCTGGTTTGGTTCCGGGTGGATGCGGCATGATGCATTTATGGCAAAGACTGATGGATACAGTACCTGGTAAAGTCAAACTTGTGGATTATGGTGCATTTCTTGTTCCTGCATTTACAGCAGTGGCTCAGGCAAAATACTCTGGATCTGCTTTTGAGGCCAGAGAATGGGGATTTTTACGACCCACAGACCGTATTGTTATGAACAAAGATCATCTGATTGGTGAAGCGAAAAAAGAAGTTCTTACAATGGTTGAGCAGGGATACAATCCACCAGCCAGGAAAAAATATCCGGTCATGGGACGTGAAGCACAAGGTATGATTTGGGCGGAATTGTATAATATGGGTGTGGGTGGTTATATTCCCAAACATATGGGAAATATCGCTCGAAAAATAATCTATTGTCTTTCTGGTGGCGAAGCCAAACAGGGCCAGATGGTTACAGAAGAATATCTGTGCAAGCTGGAAAGAGAAGCCTTTGTCGAGCTTTGGCGAACAGAAGAAACTCAAAAAATGGCAGAGCACATTTTAAAAACAGGTAAACCCTTGTTTATGTAAGCCATATAATATTTACAGGAGGATAAATATCATGAGAGATGCATATATAGTTAGTGCAGTCAGAACGCCTGGTTGTCGAAGAAATAAAGGCGCGCTGTCTCAAACCCGGCCTGAAGATTTAATGGTTCAGGCTTTGGATAAAGCTATTGAAAAAGCAGGGGTTGAAAAAAGTGATATTGACGATGTCATGATCGGATGCTCTTTCCCTGAGGCGGAACAAGGCTTGAATATCGGTCGTATTGCCCCGCAAATGGCCAAATTCCCAGATGAAGTCGGTGGCGCAACAGTGAATCGTTTTTGTGCTTCAGGATTGGAATCCATTGCCTTATCAGCCATGCGCGTTATGGTTGGATGGTCAGATATTGTTATGGCCGGCGGTGTTGAGCATATGTCTATTGTCCCAATGGGAGGCAATATGCCACGCCCTCATCCAGATTGGACCAAAGAGAATCCCGAAGTTTATACATCAATGGGAATCACCGCTGAAAACGTGGCAAACCGATACAAAATTACACGTGAAATGCAGGATGAATTTGCATATCATTCACAAATGAAAGCTGTTAATGCTCAAAAAAATGGATTGTATGGCGAAATTTTTCCGACAAATGCCTATCGATTTATTGAAAAATCGGATGGTACTGTTGTAAAAGAACCATTTGTTCAGGATTTTGATGATGGTGTACGTGATACCACTACGATTGAAGGCCTGGGCAGATTACGACCTGTTTTTTCAGCCACAGGTTCTGTTACTGCTGGTAATTCATCTCAAACAACGGATGGTGCTGCAGCATCAGTTATTATGAGCAAAGAAGCTGTCGAAAAATATGGAATCAAACCCATTGCTAAACTGATTTGCTATACCACAGTGGGTTGTCGCGCTGATGAAATGGGTGTTGGACCTTCTTATGCCATTCCTAAACTGCTGAAAAAAGTGAATTTGGAAATGAAAGATATTGGCTTGTTTGAAATCAATGAAGCCTTTGCATCACAAGCGATTTATTGCGCTCAACAAATCGGGATCGACGACAAAAAAGAATGGTCATCTGAAAGCAGCACACGACGCTTAAATATCAATGGTGGTGCCATTGCGTTGGGACATCCATTGGGATGTACCGGATCTAAACTGGCAGCAACATTGCTGTATAATATGCAGAAAAAAGGCGTGAAATATGGAATTGAATCGATGTGTATGGGCGGTGGAATGGGTGCCGCTGCATTGTTTGAACTGTGCGAATAGTGAATAATTGATTCTTAAATAAAAAAAAGGTGCGTTGATTTATTTCAATGCACCTTTTTTTTGCTCAATATTATTTTTTTTTATTATGTAATCAGAACAATTTTTTTGATTTATTTTTTAACCCTTTCAACATATGCACCTGTACGTGTATCAATACGAATAAGTTCGCCTTCATCAATAAATGGTGGAACCTGAAGTGTATAGCCTGAATCGACAGTTGCAGGTTTCGTGCTTCCAGAAGCGGTATCTCCTTTGACCCAGGGGTCGGATTTAACAACTATCATTTCCACAAAATTGGGTAAAGTAACGCCAATTGGTCGATCCTGAAAAAACAAAACATTGCATTTCATATTTTCTTTTAAAAAATGAATACCATCTTCAAGTTGTTCTTCAGTTAAGAATTCCTGTTCATAAGTACTTGTATTCATAAAACAATATCTGGTTTTTTCTGCATACAAATATTCCATTTCATGTTCTTCAAGATTGGCTTCGTTAAATTTATCGCCCGACCGATAGGTTCGATCAAACTGGTTTCCAGTAACCATGTTTTTTAGCTTACAACGATATAGTGCCTGTCCTTTTCCAGGTTTTGAAAACTCAAACTGAACGATGACATAGGGTTCGTCATCAATTTCTATTTTGAGACCTTTACGTAAATCAGAAGCTTCATACATAAATACTAATTCTCCTTATTAATAATTAAAACTATTTGTTTAAAACAATTTAATAGCATTATTTAAGGAATTTTTCAAAATTATTTTGGTCCTGAAAAAGGAACAATGGCTTGGGAAAATAATGGTATTGCCTGGAGTGATCATGTTGGATGGTCGGACAATACGAATTTAAACATGCGAGATCAATTCTGATGAACTAAAGCAGAATCCATTTTGACCACTTTTTTTGACCCGATACATGGCTTTATCTGCTCTGTTTAATAAATCGTTTTCATCTTTGCCATCAACTGGATAAAAGCTGATCCCAATGCTGGCGCCTATATTAAACGTATACTCTTTCACAAGATAGTCTTTTTTTATCGCGTTGATTATTTTTGTGGCAATAGCATTTGCGTCGCTTTCCTCTTTTATATCCTGAAGAATAATGCCAAATTCATCTCCGCCCAGGCGTGCGGCTGTGTCTGTTTCCCGAATCGCATATTTGAGGCGCGTACCAACATTTTGCAATACCTGATCCCCCATTTCATGGCCATAATTATCATTTATCGCTTTGAACTTGTTAAGATCGATAAACATCAAGCCTACTTTACTTTTATATCGATGTGCACGTGAAAAGGCCTGTGATAAACGATCAAAAAATAAACGTCGATTGGGTAAATCAGTTAAAGTATCATATAAGGCCAGATATGTAATTTTGTTTTCTGCTTTTTTGCGTTCAATGGCATATTTGATTGAACGTGATAAAAGCGCAGATGTGATATTTCCTTTTAATAAATAATCCTGAGCACCATTATTGACCGCCAATAGGGCTGCATTTTCATCTTCATGGGCAGTGCTGACAATAATCGGAATATCAAGCATTTGTGCATAGAGGGTGTCAAAGGTTTTGATTCCCTGGCTGTCAGGTAGATATAAATCCAACAAAATGACGTCTGGTTTTTCTTTTTGAAGAAAAATCAAACCACTTTTAAGATTATTGACAGCCTCTACAAAATAGACTGTTTTTTTTCTTTTACTGAGCAGTTCTCTGATTAACAATATGTCAATGGGATTATCTTCAATCAGCAAAACATGCGTTATGGGATCAGACATATGATGAAGTTCCTTTAAAATTATTCATCTGAAATCACCTGGCGTAATTCATCATTAAGTTTATCAAAGGTGTTTTCCAACGCTTCTATTTTACTGGCAGCAAGATGAATATCTGAAGATTTACCTGCCAGCTCAATGTCAAAAGCAATTTGTTTTAGTTCCATTGCCCGAATATTGAATGCAGAACCTTTTATTGTATGGGCATAAAGTGTAATTTTTTCTGGATTATTTTCTTTTATTGCCATTTTTATTTGTTTGATCTGATTTGGAACTTCTTGTAAAAACAGGGCGATCAGTTGGCGAAACAAATCCATATCACCATCAATACGATCAAGGATGGCTTTTTTATCATAATACTTTGAAGGAATACTTGAGCGATCTTTTTTTCGTTTTTTGTTTGTTTTTACTTTTTTCTGACCAAGGTACTTTTCTATAATTGCTTGCAACTCTTCAGGTTTGAATGGTTTGGATAAATAATCATTCATTCCAGCATTCAAACATATTTGTCGATCCTGAGACATGGCGTTTGCAGTCAGGGCAATAATGGGTACTTTGTGGTCAATTTTCGAATCTTTGCCGCATCGTATCATTTTTGTCGCATCAATCCCATTCATAACCGGCATTTGAACATCCATTAAAACCAGATCATAATTGTTATCGACTAGCTTTGCAAGGGCTTCTTTTCCATCGGATGCAATATCTACCAGATAACCCATTTTATTTAAATAAACACTGGCCAATCGTTTATTCATTTCACTGTCTTCAACGAGAAGGATATGGCTTTGTTGGGTTTCTTCCTCAGTAATCGAAAATTTTGTGATGATATTATCCGATTTACTGCTTTTTGTGTTTGATAAATTTGAATGAAATATTTTTTGAAGGCTTTTATGAAGTAATCCCTGCTTGACCGGTTTATTTAAATATGCTGCAAAACCAATATCTTGAAGCATGGATATATCACCCCTTTGCCCAACAAAAGTGATCATAATCATTGGGATATGGCGAATTTTTGGATCTGATTTAATGATTTTACCAAGTTTGATGCCATCAATTTTGGAAAGATGCATATCAATTAATACAAGGTCGATGGGTTGATTTGTGTTTAATGAATCTCGAATCATGGAAAGCGCAGTTTGACCATCACTCACTTCAAGATGGTGACAACCAATATTATCCAACAGATTCGCTAACATGCTTCTATAGGCTGGCTGACTATCTGCAATCAGTATTGTTTTATCACTGAGATCAAGATTATTGGTGATTTTTTGTTTTTTACTTGGAACATATTTGTTGAATGAAGCTGAAAAGTAAAATTTTGATCCTTGATCAATTTTGCTTTTTACCCTGATTGAACCGCCCATCAATTGAATGATGCGACGTGAAATAGTCAGTCCTAAACCTGTGCCACCATACTTCGCTGCATTTTTTTTATGAACTTGTGAAAATGGCTTAAACAATTTTTTGATTTCCGATTCATGAATGCCAATACCAGTATCTTTAACAGAAACATAAAGTGTAACACTTTCATCAGTCTCTTTTTCCAATTGAATGTGAAGTGTAACTTCACCATGATCGGTAAATTTCACTGCATTACCTAAAAGATTGATCAGTACCTGACGTAATCGCCCCGGATCTCCCATCAGTTCTGGTGGAACATTTGGTTCTATAACGCAGGTTAATCCAATTCCTTTTTCATAGGCATCAAGTGCAACAATATCTACAGTATCTTCCACAGTCATCCGAAGGTTAAATCGTTGATTTTCTAAAATAAGCTGATCTGCTTCAATACGGGAAAAATCCAGAATATCATTAATCAGGGATAATAATGAATTGCCTGAAATACGTATCATATTAAGATATTCGCGTTGTTCATCTGTCAGGTCAGTGCCCATTAACAAATGGGTCATGCCGATAACACCATTCATTGGTGTACGAATATCATGACTCATATTGGCCAAAAACTTACTTTTAAATTTGTTCGCAATTTCCGCATCAATTGCTACTTTATTTGCAAAATCAACAGCTTTTTCCATTTGTTTGTTGAGACGATTCATCTGATCAATTTGTTGCTGTAAATGCCCATTCATTTTTTTTGTTTCATTTTCTGTTTGCTTACGGTGTGTAATATCAAAAAGTTGCATACTTATTATTGCATTTTCCTGAGTAACATCTATCTTTGCAACAGAAATATGAAACCATTTAATATTGTTTAAACTATCATATAAACGAATATCCATGTGAAAATGATTGATTAAGTTATTCAGGATTTTATGTTCAGATAATTTATATGATTCCAGGTCTTCGGCATGAATATGATCTGAAATTTTTGTCTGGCATAAAGCATCAGTTGAATATCCAAGAAGATTTTCTAACATTTTATTACATTTTAATATATTTCCACTTGGATCATAAATAATTGCGCTGACATTCGAATTGTAAAAAACTTTGCGGTAATGCGTCTCACTTAAGCGAAACATCCGATCTTCCCAGGATGCTTGAACAGCATTGTTCAGACGGTCAATATCAAGGGGTTTTTTTATATAATCCGAAACGCCTTTATGAATAGCTGAAATGGCATTATCTATACTTGGGGCTCCTGTAATGATAATTGCTTGAAGATCCTTTTTTATCCTACGTGATTTCTCAATTAATGAGATACCATCCATGTCTGGCATACAAATGTCTACAATAAGAATATCTGGCATTTCTTTTCTAATAATGTCAAGGGCTGCGAATCCAGATACAGCCTGATAGATATGATAGGCCGGATTCAGCAGTTGCAGGCCTTTTTGAACAAAATGACAGATTCTTGATTCATCATCAACAACCAGAATCTTGATGCTGTTTTTTGAGTGCAATGCGCCAGACCTCCAATAATAATTGATATAATATCTTGTAAAAATTATATATTCTATTCTTTTAATCAATAATAAGAACTGCAATAAATATGCCATTAAAACGATGATGTGATTGTTATGTTTTTAACAGGCTCATGTTTTTATAACAAGTAATAAAAAAATTTAATTATCTGATTGCTAATCATAATAAAAAATGATAAATATTATAATTAGTTGTAATTTAGTGCCTTAACAATTTTCAAGCATCCCTCAAGCTGTGGTCTGAGTTGGACCATTTTAGTTAATCGTGAATAATAGGAGAATAAAATGAATATTCGTCAAAAAATATTTGTTCCAATGATTATTTCGGTAATTGTGTTAAGTTTGATTGGTTATTTTATTGTTAACAGTCAGCTTTCAGCATTAAAAACGAATAATTTTAAAAAAATTATCAGTGATAAAATAAACCAGATTAATTCATCAATTAACTTTGGTGGTAAGATGCAGTTAGAAAAAGCAGCACTTTTTTCCAGACTGCCTGTGGTGATCAAAGCCTTTCAGATAGCGCATTCAGGTAATATAGACGATCCTAACGATTTGAAAGGTCAACAAGCACGTTTGTTACTGCGAAACGCATTAAAAGACCATGTAATCGGGTATAAAGCGCTTGAAAACGCAGGCGCCTTCAAGTTGCATTTTCATCTACCTAATGGTCGAAGTTTACTCCGTATATGGCGCTCGAAACAAACGCGCGTGAATGGTGAGTGGGTGGATATTTCGGATGATATTTCCGGATTTCGCCAGACGGTTCTGGATGTCAATCGTCTGGGCCAATCACAAAGTGGTATTGAGTTGGGTCGTGGCGGCTTTGTTATTCGCGGGGTGACAATGGTGAAAAATACAGATAAAAAAATATTGGGATCTGTTGAATTATTGATGGATTTCAAACCTGTAATGAACAATGCCATTGTTCAAAATAATAACCAGACTGAAAATTTATTTTTGTACATGAATGCCGATTTACTACCCATTACAAAACGCATGCATGACCCCACCAAATTTCCTGTGTTAGATAAGAAATATGTTTTTGTATATGGTACTGGAGATCAGGCGGGAAAATCATATATCCGGGTTAGTCACTTGAACAAGGGAAAGCAAAAAATATTTATTGATCAGCAAGGTGGATTTACTCTGGGATATTTTCCCATCCATGATTATCGATCCCAACAGATTGGTGTGATGGTGTATGCTTTTGAAAAAGAATTGTGCGAATCTCAAATTTTTCAGCTAAATATTATTATCATGTTGATATTCTTTAGTATATTGATTATTTGTGGTGGGATAAATTATTTCATTTTATCAAAATTTATGTTGACCCCTATTTCACAGGTACGTGATTTTTCAAAAGCAATTGCAAGTGGAAAAGTCAGTTCGCGTTTGTCAATTGATCAGGATGATGAAATTGGTGACATGAGTAAAGCACTGAATAATATGGCAGAGAATCAAATGCGAATGCTGACTGAAATCAAGGATAACATCAACCGGTTATCAACGTCATCTGATGAATTATCAGGCATTTCAGCATCAATGAGTCAACACACTGAAACCACAGTGCAAAAAACGAAAAACATGACACAAGAATGTAAAGACATGAATCATTCAATGGAATCTGTTGCCAGCTCCAGCGAACAGGCATCAGTCAACATGAAAACAATTTCTGCAACAACTGAAGATATGAATAACACAGTGAAAGAGGTTGCTTCACATACAAGAGAGGCCCAAAAAATCACCAATACAGCAGTCAGTCAATCAGAAGCCGCATCAAATAATGTATCCAATCTGGGAGATGTTGCGGGACGAATAACTCAATTTGCTGACACTATTACTGAAATTTCAGAACAAACCAATCTTCTCGCTCTGAATGCCACCATTGAAGCGGCGCGTGCAGGAGAAGCCGGTAAAGGATTTACAGTCGTTGCCAATGAAATTAAGGAATTGGCCAATGAAACTTCAAAAGCCACTCAGGAAATAAAAAAACAAATCGGAGAGATTCATACATCAACCAAATCATCGGTAGACCAAATCAAGGATGTTTCCAATATTATCAGCGATATGGATACTGCTGTTTCTGCCATAGCGGCCTCAATCGAAGAACAGGTTTCAGCCACAAGAGAGATTGCCGCAAATATTTCACAAGCATCAACTGGTATTGACGATGTTGCAGGCCACGCGGCCAAAACATTGCAAACAACACGGGCCTTTACCAATGAAACAATGGTAATCAGTCAAGCGGGCGATGAGATGAAATCCAATAGCCAGAAAGTGAAAGATCAGGCGGATGATTTAAATCGGATGTCTGCTGAACTGAAAAAGTTGATGGCACAGTTTTCGCTATGAATGGGGTACATCGGTTTCCAAGTCGGACAGGTCAGACCAGTCTGACTTGTCCGACTTGTCTGACTTTACCGAATGGGGACATTATTTTCCGAGCATTCCTAAGTAGAATCCCCATTGATAATATTATAATATCGGAAGACCATAGATTTTTCCCTGAACACTTACAAAACATTATTTTATTTCTTTCCATCATGAAATCCAGAACGAATATGAATATCCCTTTGCGGAAAAGGTATTTCAATCCCTGCTGTTTTCAAGGCATCAAAAATGGCATAATATAATATACTGCGTAACCGCCTTTTACCAATTTTATTGATCTCAAACCAAACCATGACATCAAAATTAATAGAATTATCGCCATATTCACGAAAAAATATTTCTGGCTGCCGATGTTGTGTTACAATGGAGTGACCAGATAGTGCATTGAGAAGAACTTTCCTGACTGTTTCAGGATCAGCATTGTAAGACACGCCAACAGGAATATTCATTCGGATGACAGGAGAGGTGAGCGTATAATTAACAATCGTACTGGTAATAAATGAATTGTTTGGGATTAAATATTCAATGTCATCACGGGTTTGAATTTTCGTTGACCATAAAGATATCTCTTTAATACGCCCAATCTGACCATCTATTTCTATCCAATCTCCCCTACGTAGATGCCTTCCAAAAATCATTGTAAACCCGCTGACCATATTTGCCGCAATATGCTGAAATCCTAACCCCACTCCAATTCCAATCGCCCCAGCAAAAACCATCAGCACTCTTAGATCAAGCCCCATAACTTTCATGGAAAATAAAAGGCCAATACCCAGTAGAAGATAGTTTAAGAAGGTATTTAATGCATATGCCAGTCCTGTTTCGACACCAATCGAAGGATATATTCTGTAGTCCAGATATGCTCTAGACATTTTGGAAATATAACTAAAAACCAAAAATATTAATATCACCTTGCAAAACGTCCACAGTGATATGGGTGTGATACCAATATAAATGATGGGCAATGACATTAATCGATATAAGGGATTGAAGAGACCAAGAAGTTTTAGCGATACGACAGCTATTGTGATTACATTTGCGTATAAAATAATCTTGTATATGGTTTTCGATAGCAATTTTGCTTCTTCTGACAGCGGGCTTTTTCTTTCTTTCCAATGTTCTAAGCCAGCAATAGACAGGTGGTAAATAATTGTCATAAAAACATAAAAACCTGCGACTGCCCATGTTTTTGTCCAAACAACAACGCCAAAACGTTTAAAACCAAGACACCACAGAAAGCCTGTTATAAATGTAAAATTAATAATTACAAAATAATAGCGATCTAAATATTTCATAAAGCCTTGATATATTGAATATGGCAAATCAGGCAGCAAAGAAAGAATCGCTTTTTTCTTACGAACCAGCAGAATTGAAATACAGACAATGGAAATCGAAATAATAAATTTGAGAAGCGCTAAAACTTCCGAGGGGATTTGGAAGGTTTCAGCTGCCCAGAAAACAGACAATGCACCTGCAACATAAAAAATGATCAATGATGAAATCCGATAAATCGTTTGTCCATATTTTTGATGAATTGACAATAAATTTTGCAATAAGCATTCATACAAAAATTTACGCAAAACAACCACAACTGCCCACAATTTTAATAGTTGTCCAATGAGCAGAAACCAGGGCGCCTGATATTGTATAAATGCATTGATTAATAAAAAAGAAGCCAATAATAGCAAGGGAATAAATGATGCCACAATGATATCAATCAAAGAGATAAAATAGGGGTAGATCGTCTTGGGTAACTTTTTTTTCAATGGGATGACTGCGGTTTCAATATGAACAAAAACACGTTCCTTTCCAAAAAAGCTATACAGAATAGCCACAATAAAAAAAACGACAATAAGCGATCCCAGAAAACCCAGTAATTGCAATTGATCCCACACATATTGCATAAAAACAGGAAATGTTGATGGCAGGTTTAACAACCAGCGATAAATAGATTTAATCGTTTGAAGGTTCCATCCCAGGGGAGAATGTTCAAACAGCGATCTGGCTTTGGATTGAATTTCTTCCCCCATATTGACGGCTTCTCGCGCAATTTGATTGCCAACATCTTGAGATATTTTGACTGATAAGGATTTATCTTTAACTGTTTCGCTTATTTTCTCGGCATGGGCCAATGAGACAAAAACTGTCACGAATAAAAAAAAACAGATCATAAACATTCGCTTTGAAATATTCACTTTGCTGCTCCTTTGATTACATTTAATATAGATTGAACAAAAATTGATACCCCATTTTTATGGGTATCATTCATTCGTAAATTTTGTCTACTAAAATATTTGGTGTCAGATATAATACTCTGGAAATTTCAATCTGGGTCCAGAAATGTGTTTATTTTCATTATGATATATTCCAGGGCATAAGTTAAGTTTGTTTCGTTAGAAATATAAATCTTTTTCAAATTAATTATGAATGTTTTTTGCATGTAATGTATTGCGGATAATATTGTTTTCAAACCTTTGTATATGGAAGATTTACAATTTTATGAACATCACCAATAAAATAAACATACGCACAAAGCTGATAATTATTATATTATCAGAAATATTGGCCATTGTTTTTTACCTATCTCCATGTCATTCAAAAGACACAATTGTTTTGCAGCTGGCCTGGAAACATCAATTTCAATTTGCCGGTTATTATGCAGCCTTGCATAAGGGTTTTTATAAACAGGCCAATCTTGATGTCACTATCGTTGAAGGCGGCATGGGTCGTTTTGCAAGAGAGGAAGTTCTCAGTGGCAACGCACAATATGGTATAGCTGGTGCAGAACTGATTCTTCATCGTGCCGAAGCAAATCCTTTTGTTGTTTTAGCGACAATTTTTCAGCATTCAGCTTCAATTATTCTGACACGTAAAGATTCAAACATAACGCACCCACAAGATTTGATTGGTAAACGATTAATGTTATTACCTGGTAATAAAGATGCAGACATTTTAGCTATCTTACAAAAAGAAGGTATTCCTCTGAGTCAGATTCATCGAATGGATCAATCATATAATATTGAAGATCTTGTGAATGGGCACGTTGATGCTGTCAGTGCATATGTAACCAATGAACCCTGGTATTTAAAACAGAAAGGGATTGAGCCGGGAATTATATGGCCGCAAACCTATGGTGTAGATTTTTATAGCGACTGCCTTTTTACCACTGACATGGAAATCAGAAATCATCCTGAACGTGTAAAAAAGTTTTTACAGGCGTCACTGTCTGGATGGGACTATTCAATGATGCATCCTGAAGAAATCATCGAAATACTGATTCGCAACTATCCTGTTAACAAGGGTCGTGATCATTTACGATTTGAAGCACATGCCATGAAAGATCTTATTTTTCCAAGCCTGGTTGAAATGGGGCATATGAATGAGGGCAGATGGCATCATATAGCGGATACGTTTGCACTTTTAGGTGAACTTCCCGCAAATTTTTCTTTACAGGGTTTTTTATATGATCCTGACCCCAAAATTGATATCCACCGTCTCAAACTGATAATATTTTCATTAATTCTGGGTTTTCTGGCTGCCAGTCTTCTGATCATTTATATTATTAAAATAAACCATAAACTATCATGCGAAGTTGCGGAAAGGAAAAAAACAGAACAAACGCTTCGAGAAAGCGAAACACGATTAAGAACCATTTTTGAAACATCACGTGCCGGAATTCTTCTGGTTGATAAAAAAGGTGTTATAATCTTTGCGAATCAGGGATTGGCAGAAATGTTTGCTTACCCCTTGAACAAAATTATTGGGATAAATTATTCCAGACTGGTTCATCCAGATCAAAGGTATGTTGGTAATAATAGAATGAAACAATTAATCGCCGGTAATATCGATGCTGTGGAATTGGAACGTCATTATATAAGAATGGATGGGTCCGATTTTTGGGGGTTTCTATCAGGAAAGCGCCACGAAAAAGCGGATGGCAAATTAATATCTCTTATTGGTATTATTGCAGATATCACTGAAAGAAAAAAATTGGAATATGATCTCAGGCAAGCTCAAAAAATGGAATCTATTGGTACATTAACAGGTGGCGTAGCGCATGATTTTAATAATCTCTTAACCGCAGTCATTGGCAATACAGATATTGTACTTGATGACTTATCCATATCTGACCCGCATTATGAAACAATTGATGCTGTGAGATCTGCGGCACTGAGAGCTGCTGATATTGTAAAGCAGCTTCTTGATTTCAGTCGAAAAACAGATCCATCCTTAAAATCTATCAATCTTATCTCAATGATCAGGCACGAAATCAAATTTCTCAGATCAATGATTCCGACCAATATAGAAATAGTAAATATTCTACCAGAACAGGATCTTTTTGTTTTGGCTGATCCTGTTCAAATCCGACAGGTCCTATTAAATATTTGCACAAATGCTTCACATGTTATGGCGTCAACAGGGGGGATACTTCGAATTATCGTCAAGCAAACAAATTTAGAAAAAAATGCAGTAGAAAAAATGCCACCTGGAAATTATGTGAAGATTGAAATCAGTGACAATGGCCCTGGTATCAATCAACAAATTATTCATCGTATTTTTGAACCCTATTTTACAACCAAAGCTGGCGGCAAAGGATCAGGAATGGGGCTGGCAGTTGTTCATGGCATTGTGAAGACTCATGGCGGCACAATAAATGTGGATAGCCAACCTGAAAAAGGGACACGCTTTACAATTCTGCTGCCCATTATCAAAGAGCAACCAATTGAAAGTTTGCCCGTTCAATCTTCAGACATTCCATCAGGCAATGAAAGCATTCTATTCATTGATGATGAATCGGCAATATGTAAAATGTCCCAAAAAATGCTGAGCAAATTGGGTTATCAAGTAGAAATCAGTCAGTGCCCATTGGAGGCTCTGAAAACGTTTGAATCGAATCCCCAGGCTTTTGATTTAATTATCAGTGACATGACCATGCCCAAAATGACAGGTATTGTACTATGTGAAAAGATTAAAACAATTCGGATCGATATTCCTGTGATCATTTGTACAGGCTATAGTGCTCTAATTAATGAGGACTCTGTGAAAGAAATTGGGGTTGATATCTTACTGATGAAACCCCTTGTTAAACACGATCTGGCTGTGGCTATTCGCCAATTGTTGGATAATTAAAACTGATTGGGCAAAAGATTGTCTTTAATTAATTGAATATCTCAAACGATCAGTGTAATCCCAATCTTGATTTTCCATACCAGACATGATATTTATTATTCATATCAAAAAATCATTGGAATTGTAAAAAAATTAAAGCGGTTTGAATTTAATTACTTTTTGTCTTTTTTATTTCTTTTTATTTAATTTTTTATTGACATTCATTGCCTGTCATGGTATTGTAATAATTAAGCATGTTAACTGTATCAATTAGTTACAAAATTTTGATTTTTTTATGCTGAGCCAATAATCTTGATAGACTTTGAATTGTCACAATATGAAAGGAGCTTATTTTATGAGTTTTAGGAATTATTTTAAATTTTTACTGATTGTTTTAACAGTGGCAATAAGTAA
>Ga0272440_1001996_pt1 | contig 16213 bp, 16 predicted proteins | sample SSMMMBAug17_FD_192440 | JGI IMG/M metagenome (GOLD analysis project Ga0272440, IMG submission 192440) | Marine sediment archaeal communities from Little Sippewissett salt marsh, Falmouth, MA, United States - SSM-MMB-Aug17 | ecosystem: Environmental > Aquatic > Marine > Wetlands > Sediment ... | reverse complement strand
TTCCCAGGCTCTGCCTGGGAATGCATGCCCGGCGGCTCTGCCGCCTATACCAATGTTTAGGCGGCAGAGCCGCCAAGTATGCATTCCCAGGCAGAGCCTGGGAACGAGAAAAATAGGTAATACTATAAGAAAGGCCGTTCAAGTTGAATCAAATAAATTGTAAATATGCGCTTTTAAGTTATTTATAAAGATGGAAGATAAAAAAAAATTCAAATCTATCAGAAAACACAAACAAAGATGTTTCAGATATTATCAAAAAGATAATTGCACAATTACCATCTGACCCTATTGAACTTAAACAATTAACAATAGCTTCACAATATTTTCAAGGTCCAATACCTTCTCCTGAAATTCTTTCAAATTATTCAAAGGCCGATCCTACTTTTCCAGAACGAGTAATGAAAATGGCAGAAAGCGAAATCAAACACAGGCAGGAAATGGACAAAGAAGCATTACAAGCAGATATAGCAATGACTAGAGTTGAGGTAAAAACAGAAGCTGTAGCTACGATTATTGGACAAATTTTAGGATTCCTAATTGCCATAACAGCAATTTCGGCTGGTGTTTAAACGACTATAATGGGGCATCCTGTTACTGGCGGAATAATTGGTACAGGAGGTTTAGCAGGGCTTGTCTCAGCCTTTGTTAAAGGGAAGCCCAAAAAGCAGTAAGACTCTATAAGTTGTTAACACCGGGTATAGAATGTTAGCAGTTGAATGTAAAGCACAAAAGGAGAAATCAATGTCCAGACAAGTCTATTTCCCAAGCACTTTTTTTGATTTTTTACGCGACCTGAGCAAAAACAACAACAAAGAATGGTTTCAGGAAAACAAAACCCGATACCAAAATGATGTACGTGATCCACTATTAAATTTTATCAGTGATTTTTCTTCACCGCTGAAAGCTATCAGTGAGCACATCATCGCAGATTCAAGACCGAATGGTGGATCCATGTTTCGCATATATCGTGATATTCGCTTCTGCAAAGAAAAGATTCCCTACAAGACAAATGCTGGCGCGCATTTTAGGCATATCGCAGGAAAAGATGTCCATGCACCGGGCTTTTATCTTCATCTGGAACCGGATAATGTGTTTGTGGGCGCAGGCGTTTGGCGACCGGATACCAAAACGCTCAATAAAATCCGGGATGCAATTGTTAACGAAACCAAGCAATGGTCCACTGTCATTCAAGGCTTGGAGCAAAAAAGTATTTGTGTATACAGTGAAAATCCTCTGAAACGTGCGCCCAAAGGGTATGACCCTAATCATCCATTAATAGAAGATCTCAAACGTAAAGACTTTGCTGTTATGCAGGAATTGACCGAATCAGATGCTCAATCGGATAAATTTATGAATACAGTACTGGATGCGTATAAAAATAGCGCAGAATATATGACGTTTCTCACGAAAGCCCTTGATTTACCTTTTTAAAAAATGCTTTTGGGGTTTAAATATTTTTATTAAAATCAAATACAAATATGAGATTTGGTTGATAACATTTTAGATTATGATTACAGGTTTTGAAAAAATTGTTGAAGAACGTATTCAGTCAGCACAAAAACAAGGTTTTTTTGATCATTTGCCGGGTCAAGGTATACCATTGCCTGAAGAAAACATGTCCGGAATGAACAATGAATTGAAATTGGCATTCAAGATTCTCAAAAATGCCGATTGTTTACCGCCTGAATTGGAAATAAAAAAAGAAATTCAATCCACACAAACCTTGCTAAACGCAATGCCAGACACTCAAGAAAAATATAAGGCAATCAAAAAACTGAATTTTTTGATTATGAAACTCAATATGACTCGGTCCAGTCGGCCCGATATGGAAATACCACAACACTACTTTGACCCCCTTGTTGAAAGGGTTGAAAACTAGTAATCAAAATTTCAACTGAAACCAAGAAAGGTATTATTTTATGAATCAAAAAGATACAAGCCTGACCGGCGGCGTTTTTCTCGCCACTTCAATTATTGTTTTACACGCCCTGGTTATCGCATTGTTATTTATGGTAATCATATTTTTTCGCGGCATCGTCCACTACATGCTCTGGCTGACATTGGCCGGTATTGGATTAACTATATTGTCCGGTCTCTATTTTGTCAGACGTTTGAAAAAAAGCAGTCAGAAGCTCAAAGATGTGTTAAACGACCCTGCCTTTGCCGGTCGAACATTGGAAATTGGCTTTTTTGGTGGAACGGCTGTTTTAAAAGTCAATCCACAAACCAATCAAACCATTGCACTGGATTATGACCCAGCAAAAGCCTTACCAGGGACAGGCGAACAGTCAATCAATGAAATCCAGCGATTGGGAAACTTGTTAGATCAAAACTTAATTACCCGGGATGAGTTTGAACGTCTAAAAGGAAAAATTTTTCAAAATGATGAACAGTCCAGCTAGATCTCCAAAAACCTTGATGACAAATATTTTCTTATCCCATAAGCCAAGGATAGTAACATGCAAAAAATAAATGTCGCGCTGCTTTGTGGCGGGATTTCATCAGAACGTGATGTGTCCATCAAAAGTGGCAATGAGGTTTCTCATGCATTGAACAAAGATAAATACAATATCATTCGATATGATCCAAAGACAGATATTGCAAAACTCGTAGCTGATCATGCCAAAATAGATATCGCACTCATCATCATGCATGGCCCCTATGGTGAGGATGGCACAATCCAGGGACTCCTGGATTTACTGGGTATTCCATACCAGGGATCCGGCGTGCTTGCCAGTGCAGTGGCAATGGACAAAGTCATTTCAAAAAAACTCTATGAAGCCGAAGGCTTGACTGTACCTTCATATATGCTCGTTGATCGTCATGATTATGATACTGCCAAGCAATCCCTGAAACAATTGGGGCTTCCCATTGTGCTCAAACCAGTCAAAGGCGGTTCAAGTATTGGGATGGATATTGTTACTTCAGAGTCTGACCTCTCGGTTGCCCTAGAAAATGCCTTTCAATACGATAACCAGGTGTTGCTGGAGTCGCTGATCAAAGGGACTGAAGTGACCTGCGGTGTAATGGGTAACACAGAGTTAACGCCACTGCCGCTCATTGAAATTGTTCCAGGTGATGAATATCGTTTTTTTGATTATGAAGCCAAATACAAACCCGGTGCAACAAAGGAAATTTGTCCGGCCCGAGTCAATGATACGCTGACAAAACAGGCACAAGAATGTGCAATAAAAGCCCACAAAGCATTGAACTGTCGCGGATGTAGCCGGACTGACATGATTATCATGGATGACATTATCTATGTTCTTGAAACCAACACCATTCCCGGAATGACGCCCACAAGCCTGTTTCCCCAGGCAGCAGAAGCTGGTGGATATAATTTTAGCCAGCTCCTGGATCGTCTGATTGAACTGGGAATGCAAAAATAAAAAAAGCGTGTTTTGTTGATTGCACGCAAAACTATAAACTCACAAACAGTTAAATGATATTTTAACAATTCAGGAGGAAAATATTAATGAACTTTGAACTCACAAAAGAACAAAAAGAAATTCAAAAGGCAATTCGTGAATTTGTCAAAGGTGAATTTAAAAGTGAAATAATATCTGAACTGGATGAAAAACATGAGTATCCAGTCGATATATGGAAAAAAGCCGCAGATCTCGGATTTATCGGCATTCATTTTCCAGAACAATATTCCGGTCAAGGTCTGGGCGTTGTGGAAAATGTTATTGTGGCCGAGGAACTTTGCCGCGGAGATTCATCGGTAGGCGCTTGCCTGCTGCTTGCTGGTTTTGCATCAGAAATTATCATGCGATGCGGGTCTGAGGAACAAAAGAAAGAATACCTCACAAATGTTGCTGAAGGCAAATATCTGTCCTGTGGCGCATTCACCGAGCCGGATCATGGTTCAGATATTACGCAAATGAACACCACTGCAGTCAAAGATGGCGATGACTGGGTCATTAATGGCAGCAAAATTTTTATCACCAATGGCGGTCCATTGGCCGGTTTTTATTGCGTGCTATGTCAGACAGATCAGGATATTACGCCAACACATCGAGGGATGAGTACAATTCTGGTAGAGGCCGATCGTCCCGGTGTTTCAACAACCAGTGTTGGCAACAAAATGGGAATTCGTATGATGCACACTGCTGAGGTGGTTTTCAAAGATGTGCGTGTCCCCATGTCCAACATTATTGGTAAGGAAAATCGTGGATTCTATCAAGTATTGGAATTTTTCGATGAAAGCCGTGTTACCATTGCTGCTCAGGCATTGGGAACCGCACAGGGCGCTTTTGATCGTGCCCTGGCTTATGTCAAATCCAGAGAACAGTTTGGTAAAAAAATTGCGCAATTTCAAGTCACACAGCACAAACTGGCAGACATGGCCACAAAAATTGAACTGGCCCGCCTGATCACTTACAAAGCAGCCTGGAATTTTGACCAGGATCGCATTGATCCCAAACTGACATCAATGGCCAAGATGATTGCTGCCAGAACTGCGGTTGAAGTAGCAGATGAAGCCATTCAATTATTAGGTGGTTATGGTTACATGCAAGAGTATGAAGTTGAACGATTTGCACGTGACGCCAAAATCACAGAACTGTATGAAGGTACAAAGGAAATTCAAAAGAACACCATTGCCAGTTATCTGATTGGTAAATTAAAATAAATTCATATAAGCATGAGGATGAAATCCTCATGCTTATATTTTAACCTTTCCTTTTTGCTTAGGAAAACGAGAGAGGGGTTTTGTATGCTGGAATCTCTTTATATCCGAAATTATCGAATATTCAAGGAATTTACTATAGAAAATCTGGGTCGAATCAATCTTATTGTTGGGAAAAATAACTCAGGAAAAAGCTGTTTATTGGAAGCCTTATATATCTATGCCCAAAAAGCCTCTCAACCAGTCCTTCGATCAATTATCAAAAACAGAGGTGAAGAATGGGAAGTAATGAAATCAAATAGAAGTAGCCAACAAATTGAAGCAGATAGTCCATATCGTCATCTATTTAATGGCTATAAGCTTTATGGAGCCTTTACTGATCCAATAGAAATTGGTCCGCTAAATAATCGTGAAGAAAGAATTAAGCTTCATGTATCTGCATATCAAACGATTGATACTGAAGAAGGAAGAAGATTTACTAAAATTGAGAATGTCGAGCTAATCAAAGATGAACTGGATGATGCTGAACTTGTCATTGAGCTTGAAAATAAAAATAATTTTCAGAGAGTTACCTTTTTAAATAGAGATTATCGTGTACAAAATCCATTGGGTGTAAAAAAACACTCAAATGGGATTAAAACCAATGCGCAATTGATTCCATCCCATCATTTTGATTCACAACAAGCATCTGCTTTATGGGATAATATTAATATTCATCCAGAATTAAGAAATGAAGTATTTAAAGGGCTTAGATTAATTGATGATAACATTCAGGAGATTGTCAAAATAGGAGATTCTAAGGATGCTACATTTATATTAATCTATAGAAATAGAGAAGAAAGATTGCCCCTAAAGAGTATGGGTGAAGGTATAACGCATTTATTTCATATAATTCTGGGTTTAGTAAATTCCCGAAATGGTATCCTGCTTATCGATGAATTTGAAAATGGTTTGCATTTTGAAGTTCAACAAAAGATATGGGAACTGATATATGATCTTTCTGACCTGTTAAATGTTCAGATTTATGCAACAACCCACAGCAGAGATACAATTGGTGCATTAAAATATGTTGCTGACAAGAAAGGTTGTGAAGATAAAACGAAATTTATAAAGCTTAAATCACTACCACAGAAAGAAATGATCAAACCTGTTGAACTAACACTTGAGATATTAAAATCAATTATAGATCAAGGGATTGAGGTCAGATAAACCATGAACATGCTTTTAGTAGAAGGAATCAATGATAAATATGTTATCCAAAAATTACTCAAAAGACGTAAAATTGAATTTGATAATTTTGAAATTTTGAATTGCGAAAATGTTCATAAAATTTTAAATATTATGCCAGAAACAATCCAACTTAAATCATATGAAGACGTCATAGGTGTAATAGTGGATGCTGATGAGAATATAGCCGATAGATGGGAATCAATAAAAATCATTTTAAAAAAAGCGGGTTATGATAATATTCCTCAAGTACCTGATGCGCATGGAACTCTGTTAAAAGATGAAAAGTACGAACTGCCCAAAATTGGGATATGGTTAATGCCAAATAATCAGCTAAAAGGTAGAATAGAAGATTTTATTCGTTTTCTTATCCCTTCAGAGGATGACATTTTACCTTTAGCGACGAATATCATTGATGATTTGATTTCAAAAGAACAAAATAGGTTTATTCAAGCGCACAGATCTAAAGCGATTATACACACATGGCTTGCCTGGCAAGAAAGACCAGGCATTCAACTGGGTTCTGCAATAACCTTTAGGGTTCTCAAGACACAAGAACATATACTGGATGATAAAAAGGCAAGTGAATTTGTTGAATGGTTAAAAGAATTATTCAGATAATTAAAAATAACGACATCCTCACTTACTGAAAATGCATTGTATTTTTTAAAAGGCTATGCAATATTTCAAATAATTAAATCAGGTTGCGGATATCATCCGCCTTTGGTATACAACTTAACCATTATCGTTCAACTATGGTTTTTCATAGCATGTTTATTGCCCTCGCGTTCCCACGCAAAGCGTGGGAACGAGAAGGCAGCGAGGGCAATAATTATGCCATGAAAAACTATAAATGAACGATAATAATTAAAATTATAGAATATAATGAAAGACATCTGATGTTTACAATGAGGTTCGAATGCCCCCAAAATTTGTTGAACAGATACAAATTAAGAATTTCCGATGTTTTGATTTTCTGAAAGTAGAAAATCTCAAGCGTATTAATTTGATTGGTGGTGATAATAATGTTGGAAAAAGCGCCTTTCTTGAAGCATTGGAAATCTCTGCTTGTGCAATTGATCCTGTGTCTTGTGCAATATCATTGAGAGACAATATTAACAGACGGCAACATTCATATTCTCAAAGCTTTAATGAGTTTGATATTTTTACTTACAAAAAGAATAATCTATATATATATTCAATCTGATAAATCAAATGTTTCTTTAGAGATCAAAGGTATTAATCAGACCACGCAACCAAATATCATTGATGATGAAAATTTTTTTAATGGCAATTTATTCATAGAACTTATTGTGAACAGCAAATCCAAGACGATCCCTTATAACAAATTTATTAACCGGAAAGATCAGACATTTGTGCACTCAAATCAAACAACAAATAATATAAATTTTATAACCCCTGCGAATCTGGATGAAAGGCATTTATCTGAACTTTATGGAAAAGTTGTCGACTTAGGTATGGTTGCTGAGATCAATAGTTTTCTGAATAGTTTTGACCCTCGAATTGAGTCATTACTGATAAGACCGACAGAACAGTCCAGTACTTTTAAAATAAAGCTAAAAGATAAGAATGTGCCTGTTTTGCTTTCTTCCATAGGGGGTGGGCTGAATCGATATATTGCTATTGTTTGTTCTATTTGGAAGAGTAGAGATGGTCATCTCTATATTGATGAGATTGAAAATGGTATTCATTATACAAAATATGATAAAATGTGGGAAATTATTTTTGAGACAGGCAGACAGGCCAATTGCCAGATTTTCGCTGTGACCCATTCAAAGGAATGCATTGAATCTTTTTCAAGGATGTCAGAGCGTTGTGATCATGAAAATATGAAATATATCAATTTATCCAGAAATATGGATTCAGAAAAAATTGTCGTAACAGTGTTAGATTCGCTTAGGCTAGCAGATCACTTTTCTTTGGGGATGGATGTCAGATGAATGTTATTATTGTTGAAGGAATAAATGATAAAATATTGATGGCAAAGGAGAACTAGAAGATATTCTTCATGAGGTTAGAAAAGACAAAAAAGCCCAACTCCCATTGTGTCTGGATGAATTTGTTACTTGTATCAAAGGTTTCAACGAAGCATACCCTGAAAAAGAATACAAAAAGAATTTGATATATTTTTATGCTTTTAACTGTATATGTAAAGAAAAGGGGTTGAAACCCGATGAAATCAAATCAAAACTTAAAGGATTTAACTATTTCACATCTGAATACTGGGATTTTGAACATTTTAGGTTAAAAGAGTTAAGAAAGTTTTTAGAATTATTCCGATAAAATATGGATGAATTATTAAATCAGGTTGCGGATATTATCCGCCTTTGGAATACAACGTAACAAACAAAAAGGATAATCAAATGAAAAAAAAATTATTTGTCATGTGTTTCGTTATTTTGTTCCTGACAATTCCACTGTCAGTGAATGCAACACTGGATCCACCGGTTTTTTTGTTAATCAAGGCGGAGGGGACTGTTGAATACAAAAACCATAAGCAAAATTGGAAACGTGTTCGCCGCAACAAATTTCTTTTTGATGGTTATTCTGTTCAAACGCATCAAAACAGCACTTGCCAGTTAATTGATACAAAGAACCAGAAAACCTATGACATGGGGGAAAAATCAACTATTCAAATATCCAAAAAGCGCTTGACGACTGTAAAAGGCAAGGTTTCCGAATGCAAAAAACCCGGGCATTTTGAAAATTATTGGGAAAAAAAATTTACAAAAGTTCAGGAATACACAGCCGCTCTTAGAAACGAAATAAAAAAATGCGAATTGACTATCAAAGATCTTGTACTCTCAGATGATTTTCCAGAAATTATTTGGGAAAATCAAGGATCAGAGTATTTATACCGACTGCAAATCCACAATGAATCCTATATTATTGACGGCACTGAATCTAAAATTGTTCGTTTTACTCCCAAACGATTACCGCCAGGAAAGTATCCATATATTATCGAGGTGCTGGATGAATTTGAAACACCGGTATATCGCCCCAAAAAAAAACGTACTCTAACATGGTTATCTGAAGCAGAAAGCCAGGAAATTATTTCGCGCGTTCATTATCTGGACAGTCAATTGAAAAATTCATTTATCATTGCCACATTCCTTGAAAATAAGGGTTTGAACGTTCCTGCAATGGATTATTATCAGCGCTATTTTGAAAATAACCCTTATGAAAATGAAATGCGACCATATTTAATCAGTATTTACAAAAAATTAGGGTTGAAATCCCTTCGTAATAATGAATATGAAAAGTATGAACAATATAAAACCAAATAATTAAAGGAGATCAAATCCAATGAACAAAGAAAAAACCTATACAGTTGAATCCTATGCGCCAAACCAGATCATTTTTAATGAAGGGGATGAAAGCAAATATGCCTATCTGGTTCAAAGTGGCTCGGTTGAAATATTTAGAATTGTGAACAACAATCATGTGATTATCAACAAAATCAAACAGGGTGAACTGTTTGGTGAAATGGGAATTGTCAGTTCTGAACCAAGAGTGGCATCAGCAAAAGCCGCAGAAAAATGCCGGCTGATCAAGTTTGACCAGGAGGATGTACTGAGTGATTTACAAAAAAGCCCCAAAACAGTCAACGCACTTACTCATCTTCTCATCAAGCGCTTTGAGATTCTGGACAACGAATTGCGAGAGCAACATGGCACAGACATATTCTTAAAAACTGCCTATTTATTAGAGCTGTTGAGTAGTGACCCTGAAGTCGGTCACATGATCCCCTATAAAACTTTGGCAACCCGAGCCAAACAAATTTTGAATGCAAGCAAAATTGAAATTGATAGTGCGATCAACCGACTGTTAAAACTCAATTTGATCAAAGTTGAAAAGATTGTTGATGAAATCTCCAAGCAAGAGAAACATCGCATAGAAATACTCAATCCCGAGAGTTTTACTCAGATCGCCAAAACCTATTATGAAACCATGACCAAGAAAGATAAAGAACGTGATATCGGCGGCGTTGCATTTATCGATATTTCTGAGTTAGCAGATCGTTTGAGTGTCTCGCCTGACAGAATTTCAAACAAACTCCGGTCTGGAAATATACCGCCTGATATTATCTATTTTCATAAAGAAAGCACTGAAAAGTGGTTAAGTCAAAAAACACGAGAAACTTTTGATAATTAATGAATGAGGTCAATGCAAATCAAAAAAATTCAACGCTACGATATATGGTTTATTGTATTCCTTTTTTTCATCTCTATTCCATTGGAGTATAATGAAACATTCTCTTTGATTGAAGAACAACTGATCTCTGTGCGACATTCATTGAGACATCATTTTGGGCATTTACCGGATTTAATGTTTAAATCCGACAAAATTGTTTTGGTAACCCTTGATGAAAGTTTTTTTGATGAATATCGCGGTTTTCCCCTCAAACGATCAGATTTGGGCAAGATGATTGACAATATCAATACCTTCCACCCAACTGTGATTTGTATTGACCTTTTGTTAAAATATGAAAGTGCTTATGGTGATGATCCACAACTGGCTGTATCTCTAGCCAGAGCCGATACAATATTGGCATCACAACTGATATTTGATGACAAAAATCGGTTTTCAAAAATATCCTACCCCACCCCTTTGCTTCATCAATGTGCCAAAACCGGCTATGTAAATATGGTTTCAACCAGCCCACTGGTATCGTCTTTAAGCCGACTGAAATTTTATGAAGAAGCTGTTACAAATGAAGGCGGGTGGCCAATAGCTGTTCAGGCGCTTTCCACACATCTGGGAGTAGAACCCAAACTGGAAGACAATGTTCTGATTTTGGGCAGTCAGCAAGTGCCCTTAAACCCCTCTAATGAACTTTTAATTGATTTTGTACCACTACCCCATAATTGCCAATACCTTCATGAGGTGGCCGGAATCACTGCATTGGAATTTCTTGACTTGTCCGACATGGAGCCCGATGTTGCTTACGAACTGTCTTATTGGATTAAAGATAAAATTGTCATTCTTGCGGACATGTCCAAAGAAACACATGACAAGTTTAATACGCCTGTCGGAATGCTTTATGGGGCAGAAATCATTGCAAATACGATCAACACATTAATGAAGGGTGTCCCTTTGAGGCAGGTTTCAACGATCACAGAAACGTTGATTTGCTTTATCTGTCTGTTTACAATTATTCTTTTATTGAATTTTGTTGGAGACCCTAAAATTCGTTCCATATTTTTACTGATTATGCTGACAACTTATTTGTTTTTTTGCATTGCCAGTTATATATATTTCGGATGGGTTATTTCAATGACCTATACGTTGCTTGCTTGTCTTTTGGGAATACTTGTCATTTTCTTGAGATCATATATAATCGAGCGGAATCTCAAACTTAAAGCTCTGAAAGATCAAGCCAGTTTGGCAGAAAGTTATAGTCGATTTGTTCCACACGAATACATGGGCTTTTTGCATAAAGACAATATTGTGGATGTTCAACTGGGTGACCATATCAGTAAACAGATGGCAGTGATGTTTTCGGACATCCGTTCCTTTACCACCATTTCTGAGGGCATGACACCTCAGGAAAATTTTGATTTTGTCAATGCGTATTTAAAGCGAGTTAGTCCAATAATCAGGGAGCATCATGGATTTATTGTGAAATACCTGGGAGATGGCATGATGGCAATTTTTCCGGACTCTGTAGATCATGCCATACAGGCGGGTTTGGAAAAACTGGAGCGGGTTAATCAATATAACGCCAAACGTGAAAATGCAGGAAGAAAAGCAATAAAAGTAGGGGTTGGCATCCATATCGGGCACATGATGGTCGGGTTTGTTGGTGAAAAAGAGCGGATGCAGGGAGATGCTTTTTCCGATGATGTCAACCTCACCGCCAGGCTGGAAGGATTGACAAAAATATATGGTGTATCACTGATTATCAGCGAAAATATTTATAAACAATTAAGCCCATCGAACCCATATCACATCAGATTCCTTGACAATGTGAAAGTAAAAGGGAAGCGGCGCCCAATTAAAATTTATGAAATCTATGATGCAGACATCCCAAAAATTCGTGATTTAAAATTGAAAACCAGTGAGTTGTTCAGTCAAGGACAAGACGCCTTTTTTCAGCAGCAATTTAGAAGAGCCATTCATGCATTTGAACAGGTATTGGAAGAACTCCCACAGGATAAAACATCTCTTTTTTATTTGGAGCGTGCAAAACAAAATCTGGATCAAGGTGTTTCGATAAATTGGAATATCGCAGATATTCAGGAAAAATAAATGTAGTGGACAAGGCTGTTACATGAAAATAAAATTCGTTCTCCAAAAACACTGTATTCATACTGCTGCCAGGCGATATTATGAAAAAACAATTTCGCAATATTTCAAAAAGACGACATCCCTATCTGTAAATAGAGATTGTCTTGAAAAAGACATTGACATTCTTCAATATTTTTTAGAAAATGCTGATATTTCTCAAATTCGATCTAAGTATCCGGACTTGAATGGTCAAAAAGTTCTGACGATCATTCTGGATATACCCGATTTGAAAAATCCGAAAACGTGGCAGTTTAAGTATTTAGACCAACATATCGACATCATTTGGAAACAATCGAAACATTGATAACAGCAGTTACTTGAACAATCTAAGGAAAGCCTAAAAAATAAATTCCTCATTTAATAATTGCTCATTCTGTTTTTGAACCATGATTACACTGAATAAGATGTAAAAGATGAATTAAAAGTGTTTTTATTCATCTTATTCAGTGTAATCATGGTTCAAAAAATAGAGTGAACAGTTTTGTACGCATATGCTTGATGTTTAATTTTTGAGTTAAGCATTTTTAAATGGGGGGAACTTATTTTTTGAGCATTCCTAAGTGTAACATTAAAGAAATACTGCCAAGAAAAGGCAATATTTTATAAAAGGATAGCAGTTTTTGCTAGCCATAGCCGATCAATAATAAACAAAGGAGCAATTATGAATATCAAAGACCTGAGTGTTAAATGGAAAATCATTGGCATTTCTGCAATTGGATTGATTTTTATTTCAGTGGTTTTAGTCAGAAACAATATCAGTGAAATCAAACGAACTGCCGAAGAATCCATTTTAGGAAAGAGCAAAACAGTGGTTGCAATGGCTGAGGCTTCGCGTAATGAAATGGCCAGAAAATTGGAATTGCAAATAGTCAAACCATTTGAACAACTGGATCCATCGATTCTCATTGAGGCTGTGCCAGTTATATCAGCAATTAAAACCGCACAGGTCAATGCCAACACCTTGGGATATAAACTTCGCGTACCCAAAATCAGTCCGAGAAATCCACGGAATGAGCCGACTCCTTTGGAACGAAAAGTATTACTTAAATTGCAAAAGCGAAATCTTGATGAATACATTATTCGTGAGAAAAAGCAAATTCGATATTTTCGATCCATTCGTCTGACCAAGGATTGTTTGTCCTGTCATGGCGATCCCAAAGGTTCTCGGGATCCCCTGGGTGGCATTCGTGAAGGCTGGAAAGTGGGAGAAATTCATGGTGCGTTTGAAATTATCTCATCTTTAAAAGAAGCAAACCTGACTGTTCAAGCAACAATTATTCGAGAGACATGCTGGGCTATAGCGACCTTAATTTTTATTATTGCCATCGTCTGGGTATTTACCAAAAAATCTTTACAGGACCCCCTGGAAAAATCCAATCAACTGGTGGAAAAAATAGCTGCCGGAGATTTAACCCAAACCATTGACCTGGATCAAAAGGATGAATTTGGCGTTATGGCTGGCTTTTTAAATCAAATGTCATCCAGCCTGAACAAAATGATTGCCAATATTCTTCATGCAAGCGATGACTTGAAAAACTCATCCAACAGACTCAGGGATATTTCAATAGGGCTTTCAGATAACGTTCAGGATACTCAAAATAAATCTACCCATGCCACCGATTCCGCCGCTGAAATGAGTAATAACATGGACTCCATAGCAGCAGCAGTGGAAGAAACCTCTACCAATGTTTCCATTGTGGCTGACTCAGCAGAGTCAATGACTGCAACCATTCATGATATTTCACGCAGTACAGAAAAGGCGCGTCAAATTACAGGTAATGCTGTATCTCAGGCAAAAGATGCATCAGTACAAATTAATGCATTGGGAGAATCCGCCCAGCAGATCACAGTGGTCACAGAAACAATTAATGATATTTCCGAACAAACCAATCTGCTTGCATTAAATGCCACGATCGAGGCTGCACGAGCTGGAGAAGCTGGCAAGGGATTTGCAGTTGTAGCCAATGAAATCAAAGAATTGGCCAGACAAACGAGTTCTGCTACTGATGAAATAAAAGATAAAATTTTGGGCATTCAAGGTGCGATTGATTCCACAGTCAGTCAGATAGGCAATATTTTAGAGGTCATCAACAATGTGAATGAAATTGTTTCCACAATAGCCGCATCGGTTGAACAGCAATCGGTTACCACTCAGGACATAGCCAATAGTGTGGTACAGGCATCAGATGGAATCAAGGAAGTTACACGAAATGTAACTCAGGCATCAAAATTTTCAAATGATATCGCAAAAGATATTTCTGAGGTCAACCGAGCGGCTGGTGATGTTAAAACTCGAAGTCAGGATGTTGATTTGAATGCCAGGGAGTTGAATGATTTTGTAGAAAATATAAAGCAGATGGTGGCACGGTTTAGGTTATCTTAAGTCATACTATAAGGAATAATCAAAAAAATAAGTTCCTCATTTAATAACTGCTCATTTTGTTTTTGAACCATGATTACACTGAAGAAGATGAATAAGATGAATTTAAAGTGTTTTTTTCATCTTATTCATCTTCTTCAGTGTAATCATGGTTCAAAAAACGTAAATGAACAGTTTGGTACGTATATGCCTGGTGTTTAATTAATGAGTGAAGCATTTTGAAATGGGGAAGTTATCTTTTGAATATTCCTAAATATTTCGTTACTATTATCGAAATTTTAAAGAAAGGAAAAGATTAATGAAAAAATTGATTTGGATTTTAGCCATCCTCGTTTTATCAGGTATGATATCATCAGCGTTGGCCGAAAAAACCGACACCGGTAACCCCCGAGTATTTGGAAGGATTAACGCAACATACATGGATGAAACAGACGGAAATGATTGGCATTCATATGCCAAAGAGGTTTCTTTTGGTGTAAAGGGTGTTTACAGACTCACTGATATTGATGGGCTGACCATACCTTACAAACTAGAGATGGAAGTCACCAACGCTGTAAACAATACAAAGGGTACGAATGAGATTGAAATCAAATATGCGACACTTGCACTTAAAACAAAGTATTATGGTAAATTTGTAATAGAACCACGGGGGGAAAGCGGTTTACAACGTCAGATTTACGGCCCAGTAGATATATTCGAGATATATGAAGCGCACCTCAAAGGCGGACTTTTTGCACAGCCAGATGAAGCCTCTGGTGTCATGGCGTATGTATCGCCGAAAATTCTTGGCTTCAATTTCATTCCAGCCAAGCTGAATCTTGGTGAAGGTAGCGATGACAACAATGCTGATCCTGATGCCTGGTGTGCACGTTTAGTTTATAGTAATAAACTGGGGCCGGGCAATCTGTTTGCGGGTATCGGATATGTAGCGGTAACTGAAGAAGCAACAGGAAAAGATGAGGAATATACACGCAAATCTGCTGGCCTGAAATACACTTGGGGTGCCGGGCATCAAATAGGCACCAGTCTTGAAGATGCCGACGACCATCCATCAGGCAAAGAGTGGGAAACATATGGCATCGCGGGCAGGCTTAAACTTCCGGCAAACATTGACATGGGCCTCGGATACTACTTCCAGGAAGGTGACAAAGAAAACTATGCAATTATCGGCAACCTCCGATACCATTTGAACAAGCAGGCTTACTGCTATGGAGAGTACGGCCAATTTGACAAAGTACTTCCAAGCGCTGATATATTGGGTACTTATGTTGCCCTTGGTATCACTATCAACTTTATAAGCAACCCGCTATAAGGTACAATTTTATTCACACTTAGGAATACTCGAAAAATAATTTCCCCATTTCAAAATGCTTAGGAATTCTCAAAAAATAACATACCCATTTCTATCGAATCATAATTACATGCAAGATCGTGTAGAGACGTAGCATGCTACGTCTCTACGGCTCGTAAACCTCAATACGAACATTTAAAATGGGGAACTAATTTTTCGAAAGTTCCTTAACTCAAAAATTAAACATTAAGCATATGCGTCCCAAACTGTTCATTCTGTTTTTTGAACCATGATTACATACAAGATCGCGTAGAGACGTAGTACAGCAAGGCAGAAATAATGCCCCAGTTATAGCAAACGTTAAAAAAAACAT
>Ga0272440_1001995_pt1 | contig 16214 bp, 7 predicted proteins | sample SSMMMBAug17_FD_192440 | JGI IMG/M metagenome (GOLD analysis project Ga0272440, IMG submission 192440) | Marine sediment archaeal communities from Little Sippewissett salt marsh, Falmouth, MA, United States - SSM-MMB-Aug17 | ecosystem: Environmental > Aquatic > Marine > Wetlands > Sediment ... | reverse complement strand
TGTGGATATCAGTTTCAGTCACATTCGAAAAAAATAGTAATTCGAACATAAAATCAATAATTAAATTTTATTACTATACCCTACGCCCCAAGTTTACGAAGATAACGGCTAAATAAGCGGCATCGTCCGCTTGATTGCTTTGTTATTAATAAATAGAAATTTATACTATACAGTAATTACAAGTATGATTACGTTTAGTGTATATGAATATATAATTTAAAGCCGAATGTGTGGATGGTCAGACAGACACCAAACGCACTTTTGTAGATCTCAGAAATATAAATCTGTTGCTTGGCTGCTCTGCATTATAATATAATATAATCCTGCATTTGTGTGGTTATAAGTCTATATACCGGTTGATTGAATACACACACAGAATTTTTACCCGTACTACTTGATGGAGGAAAACTATCATTAAATCATCGCTCTTTAAGAATACTTGAAATAGAATAATTTGGATTATAACGGACCCATAACAGCATTGTGCTAACAATAAAAATAACACAACAAATTGTCATTAGTACAATATTTGCATTTGTCCTGATTATCGAACATGCCAGATCAAATATGGATGAATGACTGATTGAGATAATTGCCTCTCGTTGCTCGGCAATATTATTCCATAAATTATAAATGATGCTTTCAATAAAAATTTCTTGCGCATATGGGATAGAAATAACGACTATAGTAAATGCAACAATAATTGAAACGGCAACTATCATTAAAATTTGCATGTTAAATATATAGATAATACTTAAAATTGATGCTCCCATAGCGCGAAAAATTGCAATTTCAGGTGCTTTGTTTCGAATATTGATCAACATATTTGTTGAGAGGAACAGAAAAAAAAGTAAAGCAAATAAGCTAAATCCATAATGTTTAATGAAGGCAATCATTTCTTCGCTTTGTCTGGCAAAACGAATTTTTTCTTCAAAATCATAAACACTAATGTGCCATTTAGAATCTCTCTTGCCACGATAAAAAACTGATAAATATTCACCTAATGCGCTCACCGCTTCTTTTGTACATACATAGACAACACCATTCGTATAAGGTTGTGGTGGCTCTTTTGGCCCTGTCACTTCATGTTTAGGATCGATTTCAATATTATAATCTGAATTATTTGTGAAGAAGTTTGTCTGTAACCACTGTTTCCATTCTTGTAAATTTTTTGAATAAATTTTTTTATTGCAATCGATTTGATAAACTTGGTTTTCTTTTCTGGAAAACTCGTACATTTCATTTTTATTTCTATCTTTATTCTTTTTTCTATTAAAAAAATTCATTTTTTCATTAAACGTTGTTTCATTATTAACTGTGAGTTTGATTCGATAATATTTTCTATTCTCCAGGCAATGATAATCACCAGATCTAATTCTACTTCCAAAACCAAATGTTGTAACCACTCTGTATTTATCAGGTTCTGGCATACGTTCTACAACTGCTTTTATTGGAATACAGGCTTCTTCCATTGTACCATATCGAATTTTTACTTCTTTATCGTTTAATGAATATCCCAATTCATCCACAAAGGTTTCCTTATCAATTATGATTCCTTCATCAGTATCAGATTGAAATCGAGAGTTAGTGTTTGTTAGATATTTTAGCACTGGATTTTCATAAAATGGATCATCAAACTTTAACCATCTGATCATTGTATTTATATTCATTCGTTCTCCATTTTTCTTAACAAACTCATGACCAGTTGTCCATCTTGGATAAACTTTTGCAATATGCTGAGATTTATTCAGTGAGCAAACATCATTCAAAAATCCTGATCTACGAATCACACTTTTAAGTATTTGAACAGCTAGCTTAAGATCATCCGCCTTTCTTTCTGAATTTTTTTGATTTATTATTATATATCTATTGTAGGATTTCAAGGTGTTAACAAAAACTGCGCCTGACCTTGTAAACTCATTTGCCAGAAATTTTTTTAAATTCATACACAGGGTTTTATCAATATTGCAACAAAACACTTCAAATGGTTCAAGTCCTTGTTTTTCTGTAATTACCGACACCTTTTTCAAATCTATAAAGATTTCATTTTCTAACCACTGACGAACAGTGTCTATTTTTATGGTTTCTATTACCTGGCGGACATCTTCAGATAATCCAGGCGGATATTGCACTTTGATTTTACATTGCTTCAGGTATGCTGTATTATTTTTCAGGGTGTCCACAGCCATAAACCATGATAAAATTTGATTTCCCATAAAAACCATTGAAAACAAGAGTAAAAAAGCAGAAAAAGTAATCAAAGATATTGCGCGAGAACCATCAGCTTTTGTTATTATATTTTTATGAGCAGCATTTGTTAGAAAAGACAAATAATCAAAAAAATGTTTCTTTTTACTGGTTAATGCTTCAGGAAATTCTTGTTCATCAAATTTATCAGGTTTCAAATACTGTTTTATTTCATTGATATCTGATTCCTGCCAGTTATTATCTGGCTTTCTTTTTTGGTAGACAATTTGGCCACAGTCTTTTTCCGCAGACTTGAAAACTATGATTTGATCTGAATATGAGAAGGCATGTTCAAGATGATGCGTTACCATAATAACTGTACCATTTGTTTGTTCTTGCCAGTTTTTCAGTGTTGCCATCATTTTTGCAGCATTTTCAGAATCAAGGTTGTTTGCAGGTTCGTCGGCAAATAAAATTTTGGGTTGTTGGGCGATACCACGCAAAATACCAATGCGAGTTAGTTGCCCGCCAGAAAGTTCATTTGCTGGAGAATCTTTGAGATCTGAAAGATTCAAGATGTTTAGAAGTTTTTTGCAATGAGTAACAATTCTGTTTTTTTCTTTTTGTTGAATAAATAATGGAAGCGCTATGTTTTGTTGTGCAGATAAAGATTTTGCTTCGTAGCATCGTTGAAAGATATAACCAAACAACCTGCTTTTGCAGTCATCAAAATGATTGTCACTATAGCTAATTAAATTTTCATCGTTTACATGTAAAACTATGTGTTGCTTCATTTCCTTGCTTATTTTTTCAAATCCACTTAAAATCGAAATTAATGTTGATTTTCCGGAACCTGATTCTCCAAGAATTGAAACAAATCCATTATAAATAGTCAGATCCTCTTTCATATATAAAGACCAGTTATTAAGAGGACGCCGAATTAATATTTGTATAAACGTGCTGATTTGTTTATATTGAAATTGAAATTTTTTTGAAATAGAAATAATTTTATTTTGGCTCATTATCTAAATTTTCCTTTTGGAATATCAATTATTGGTATGAATATTAAATAGTTTTATAGTCATATCCAAACTTTCTGATAATATGGTTTTATTTAATGATAATTCCACTTGAGTGGTGGTTTATAAATGCTTCATAAAAAATTCTGTAACCAGTTTTCCCATCGGTATCATACCATTTTTGCCATTATTTCGTATCAGTCCAAAAGATTTTAACTGTTCATTTTCTTTAATTGTTTCTTGTTGAATAATTGCTTTCATTTCTTTTCCTAATTTTGGATGACGTTGAAGCCTTTTCAAATGATAGTTCAATTCTTCTGCAAATATATTCCTTTCATGAATAAGTTGGCTTATATCTTTTGCGCTTTGATTGTCATTTAGATGATTCAGTAAAACATGCGTAAAATAGGGATGTCCCCCCACATATTCGTATATTTCATTGATTAAAAAATCATCGAATTCTTTAAAGCCAATCTTTTCTGCCAGTTTCTTGATTTCAGATTTATTAAACATCTCCAATGGAATTGTTTTACTAATGGGTAATGATGATCCTTCATCAATAAAATTTGCTGCACTGATTGGTGTTGCGATTAGCCAGCTCATTTTTTTGAATTTAATTTCTGAAGCTCCCAGATTGTAAAAAAATCGAATAGATGAAAAAAAAGTTGATTTCATTGACGTATAAAGAATTGGTTCTACATCAAAACAAAATAACAAAATATTATTTTGATAATGTGATTCAAAACAATACATAAATTGAGAAACATTATACTGATAATTCAAATTGTTGTCCCATTTTTTCCATTGAATATCTATTTGTTCTGATATGATTGATAGGATTTTTTTCCAGGCGGTATCGATTGTTTGAAAATCATTACTGCCAAATTTTTGGAAATCAATGTATGCTGGAATACAATTGCTTTGATATTGTTTAACTCGGTAAACAGTTCTAAGTAATAGTGATGATTTTCCAGATTGCCAGGGTCCTGCAATAATAATAATTTTACGCGGATCATTTATGCAGGTTTCAACTTCATAATCTGCCAGTCTTTCAATATAAATGGGTGTTGTTGGTTCCAATGTACCACCGGGTTGAATGTTATTATTAAAAATCATAGGCGTTGCAAGATGCCGCGAAAATTCTGCAAGAACTTTTTGTTTTGCAGTCATATCAGGTTGTACAAGTTTATGAACAGTTCCTTTTGTTAAATAGAAAACCAAATGTTCAATTGCGACAAGTAGTGATTCACGTAAATTTGGATCATCATGGAACGTTGCCAGGGTTTCTTCAAATGCATATGCAGATTTATAGGGGATATAAACATCACCCCAGTATTTTTCGGAATCAACATCACCGGGTAAGCAGGCGTTAAATATTTGCTTAACATGCTTTCGGGTCGCAGAAAGTTTTGAATCTTCAAAACTTTCTGTACGAGCCAGTACAGGGAAAATCTCATTATGATAGGATTCTGGATTTTTGTGCCATTGTTTTACAACTGAACTGACAATATTATTGGCACCAATAATACTTTGATTATTGGCTGTAAAAAAAACTACTAACTGTTGCGGCATTTGCACAGTGCAAATGCCAGATGTATCACTGACACCTGTTCGACTGTCAATTAAAATGTAATCATATTCATCCAGAATTCTTTCTTTGACCTTTTCCAAAAACACACCACCACATAATTTTTCATAAAAGTGATCCCAGTCAAACGAATTGACACGTGATGAATACAAAAAGTCCTGTTTTCCAGCGCAAACAAAGTCGATTGTGCCATTATCCGGGAATTCCCATTCGATAGAAATGGCATAATTTAAAATATTGGTATAAGGCGCGTACCAATCAGAAGGTGGATTATCAGAAGGCGTCACAGCGGCAACCGCATATTGTAATAGAAAATCAATCAATCCTTCTGTGTGAAGCAGTTCTTTGTCTGATATAAAGGGATGAAAATACCGATGTAAACCCGGAGCTTCAAGATCCCAGTCAATAACAAGCACCTGTTTACCATTGCTTGCCAGTATCCAGGCGACATTGGCAAGAATCATTGTTCGACCGGTACCCCCTTTATAGGAATAAAACGTTATGATTTTAGATTGTTGATTATCCATTTTTATACCTTTGCTATAGTAATGGTTTCATTTTGAAACCACTTCCTGAAATGTGTTTTTTTATTTTTGATGCGTGAATCAGTTTGGATTGAATTTTTTGAAGTGTTTCTGATAATACAATACGCATTTCATCATAAGTGGAAATATTGGGTTTAAAGGTTTCAGGATTCATGATCGCAGATTTATGGATGAATACACATTGAATCAAGTTTTTTAAGCTTTCTTTAGAACGTAATGCTTCCAAATCATTTGAATTAAAAGAAACCATGACAGCACAATTCAGATATTCATGCGCATCATAATCACCGGCTTTGTTCGCGTAATCCTGTAATTTCAGGCTCCAGGGATCAATAATAAGAATAACAATTTTACCATATTTACAGGCATTTTCAACAAAGGATAGCGGATTTACATCTGATGAAACATGCTCACACCTAATTTTGACATCAGATGAAACAGATTGCGCGATAAATGCAATTTCTTTGTCAACCTTTGGAAAATAAGGTTTCCAGTCCCATCCACCTTCATTACCATAGGCTTCTGAGTTTGTTTTCACTTTTTGTATTTCAGATTTATTGGCTGCGATATAGATAAATGAGGCATAAGAAGGTCCTTTTGCTTCACATTCTTGATCAATTGATTTTGAATGAAGAAAAGGATTGTAAATATCTTTTAAAAGCGGCAGATTATTTATTTCTGGAAGATTTTGTTGTTCAACAGAGCGAACAATACGAACAGCTATTTTTTTCAACACACCATCATATATTTGCTTTTTTTTTTGCCTGATAATCTCTCTCAATCCTTCTTGCAAATACATATGATCAAAGTTCTCATCCAATTGAATTAATTTTACACAATCTGGAACATTATGACAAGGTATCCAGACAATTGGAAACATGAAAAGATTAGTAGAATCATCTCTTTTGTCATGCCGTCTCATCTTAAAAGCCTGCCATTCTTTGGCACACCAGGTGCTTTTATAATATGATGGTGAATGTAAATAAATAAAGCATCGGGCGGTTTTCAAATTTTTTTCAATTTCTTTTGGCCATACAGTGGCCAAATGGATATTTTCACGATCCCGAAAACCTGTCATTTCTTTTGAAATACCGGATTGTACAGAAATTTCACGTACAAGGTCATGATAAAATTGTGATAACCTGTTACCATGATCATTTCTGCTGTAGCTGAAAAAGAAATAGTAAGACATAATTACGCCCCATTGATTATTCTTTTGTTTCGTATTCCAAATATTTCATAGGAATATAGGCCATAGATTGATCGGCTTCTTGAAAAAAAAACAAATCTTTTAAATCATCTGTTGTCGTTTCCCTAACTTTATCTCCATCACTAACCCTATAAACATATTCACCTTTAATAATTAAACCATCTCCATTAATATCCTTTATTTCCTTGTATTTAAATATACAGTTTCTTTGATCCTTCATTATTATCTCAACTTTTTTATTGCCTACCAAAGAAAGAAATCTTTGGTTAACCTGTTTGGCCTCACAACTTACAAGAACTGATTCATGAGGGCTAAGACTTAAAAAATGTTCTCTACTATATCTTGTAAAGCTCGCTGGTATAGGAATACCATTACGTTTTTTGTTACAATCATTTATTGTCAGTTCCTTTCCTTTTTCATGATCTATACAGTCATCCTCACCAATAATTATTTTAAGTGCTGCATTCCATAGTTTTCTTCTTGTTTCAATGGTGTCATTTTCATTAGTATTCAGGTCTGATAAAAAATTGGTCATTACTTGAATATCTGTGCTAGTTACCAATAAATATTTAATTATTGGAGAATTAATATCAATATAACCTTCAATGTAGTCCTGGAAAGGGTTATAATTGTTAATGTCAATACCATGCGCTTCTGCAACAGTTTTGGCATATTCAATATATTTTTTTGAAACAACACCTGCAGTACCCTGAGCTGATCCAGCAAAACCACGAGACAAAATTTTTATCTGTTTATCCAGACTTTCTGTATCACTTTTTGATTTTTCTAAATGATGTAAAACACGCCGTTTTAAACCTTTGATTTTCACTTTCTCTAAAATAGATTCAACAGAAGACCTTTCATTTAATTTTTGCAAAACAGGTCGTATTGAATTAGTAAAGTCATCATCGTTTTCAGAGACATCCATTGCAATATATTTAAATATATTTCGATTTATAATGGAGCTATAAACTTTTTCAGTAGAATTGATTCTTCCATTATCACCAGCATCACCAATATGAATGATCACTCTTAATCTTGTTGTTTTATTGTTATGTCCAGACTGAAAGCCACAATTATCAATACCCTCAATTATTCCTTTATACACAGATTCTTTTATAGTTGTATCACAGTCACATGCTTTATGTTTGCTAAGTTTGCTGATAAAAGAAGATAGATTTCTCATAGGAATTAAAAACGTCTCTTTTCTGCAATAGTCCCAGTTAGCAGATACATCCTGTCCATCAATGATTTGAACCGGATTCATCCCAGGGGATGGCGTATCTCTATAAAACATGGCAGCAAATCTGGGCTGCTCAAGGTTTGATTGTCTTGCACTATCTTCAAGTTCACTGGCTATTTCCTTAACAGCAACTAACGTTCCTTTAAATGCTTTTGTCATGCTTCTTGTGCCATCAATAATAAATAAAACTTCCATACCAACCTGGATACTGCTAAGATCGTGTTTTAATTTTTTTTGAGTCCTATCTAACTTTGTAAAAATACCTATTTTGAAAGAATGTTCTAATTTTTGAAGAATGGGATTACGCAAATCGTTATATGGTAACAGTTGTTTTACAATGTCACCAGTAAAAATTATTGAACCGGATGAATCTTTCAATCGTATTTGTGAACCTTTTTCAGCCTCACAAACTTCTCTATTATTCCAAAATGTAACGTTCTTTCGATTCACCCAGCCTAACAGCATCGGTTCATTGGTTCCATTTATGTTTAATTGTAAATTTGGATTAACTAATAAACTAATTGTTTCTTCACTGGATGGACTTCCTGATGAATGAGGATAATAATCAAAAACATAAAAAACTGCTCTGACTTTTATTGTTGATAAATTTTTCTTTTTATCTTCCATATAAGTTTCAGGTTGGCGTAATTGTTTATCTGTAAATATTGTTAAAGCCTTACCTTCTTCAGCATCGCCTGCTTTGATAAGAACTTTTTCATATAAATTGGTTCTACTATTTTTAATGGGTTTCATCTTTAAAATCAACGAATCGTGGTCAACCCAACCAACAATTTTTTTATCCAAATATGTAGTAAGAAGACTCCAGTCTCTGTTCTTGTACCGATTCTTAAAGTTTCCCACCACAATTTTATATGTATTCCTCATAGGAATCAAATGCATATTATCCTTTCCAAGACATGCATATGCCACTGTTTTTCCTGTTGCTACCCATGCATTTATTATGGTATTATCATCATCCTTTTGAAAAAAATCATTTGAATTTTTTTCAAAAGAGCGAATTCCAGGCTTTTTCTGAAAACAGACCTCATCTTTATCAAAAAAATTTTCCTGGATATACGATCCAAATTGTATCTGGTAAATATTTTCCATCTCGCATGAAGCTGCTTGATAATAAAATATTAAGATAAAACACGATAAAACGATATGCAGCATGATTATCTCCTATTAATTCTGATATAAAGGAATGGAAATTTTGTTAAATTCATTTTTATCAGTAATAAAATTATACTTATATTTCCATTTTTTTATTTGTTGAATATCTTCAAAAGTTTGATTGTAGATTGTTTTTTCGGATGTGCGGGTATCTGAAAATTCCCACAAAACGATCCTTTTAACATTAAGATCATCTAATCTTTTTATAATTTGATTTTTAGTCTCTTGACTTGTTCGTTTGCTGGTATTACGTCCCAAAATAAAATGTAATTCCCATGCGTTATAAGGAGAAATCTGGTGATCATCTAAATCAATGAGAGCTTCCAAATCAGAAACATTAGGAAAGGTAGAATTGTTTAAAATGTTTCTTATATCAAAAATTTGTTCAATACGATAACCCTGTATGCGGTCAATGCGATACTTTTTATTATTATGTGCATTTAAAAGTATTTTGTAAAAACGTTCGGATACTTTAAAATTATGCAATATTTTTAGAAACCTGTTCTCGTAATCTTTAAAATCATCAATAATAAGCCAGAATCCAAATTTTCTTTTATCCATTTCTGCTTTATAACAAAATTTATTTTCTGAGGATTTACAAATATACTTTTTAAACAATTTATTCTCAATTGATTGGAAAATATATTCTTGTGTATAAAGTATTGGCGTTCTATAATATTTAAACTGATCATCCCATTGGTTAGAGTAAGTTCCTGTATATATATTCATTTTTTCACTGGCTTTCTGGTTCAGTACAATATCGCTTTTATGAAAACAGATATCTTGTGTATCAGTACAAAAAGAGATACCTTTTGCCTCGTCAAGTATCAAGGTCTTGGGTATATTTGGTATAGAGGGAAAGATTATAGGGGGTTGTGGATTTCCAATAAAAAATAGGAATTCTTTTTTTGAATTTTCATTAAGGTCATCATAATCTTTTATAAATCCATTAATAACATTGTAATAATTGATTTCTTGTCTGGAGGGTTTTGAATATTTTTTAAGCTGCTTTAATAGGTTATTATCATTTAATATAGCAACTGGAGTTATCTCCTTAGTTGAACTATCTACCTGAACAATAACTTTTATTGAAAATGATTTGTTTTCAGGAAGACTGCATTTACATTTATTTGATTCACATTGTATGGGAGATTCTTCGAATACATTACCTTGAGAAATGAATCGCATTATATGATAATTGCTATCAGAAGGTATTATACTGTTATTCTTTGTAAAGAACTCGTTATACTTGACGTAACCATAACCATAAATAAAAAAATAAGAGATACTCTCTATTGTGACTGTTGGTGCAAATAATTTGGGCAAATTGTTTTTTCTTACTATTGATAATTTGTTACCTTGCTTTCTTTGTATCTCTGGTTTATCAGGAATTCCTGTGACACAAGGCTTTTTCTTAGGACAATACTGCACATAAGCATAGCCTTCTGAATCAAAATAGACATATCTATCTAAAACATTTATTTCAATAAACACGCTGCCTACACTCTCTTTGGCCAGTCTCATGTTGTTTAATCGAGATGGTTCAATATAATTATGCCCATCTTTAATACTTTCTTCTGATAAAACTGAATATTTTTGATCTAATAGTTCTCTTTTCTCTACATTTTTTATTGAAGTATTAGACCAAATATAAAATTTATAGATACCCTCAGCACATTTTTCTGTTGGTTTCTCATGAAAAAGTGATGTAAATTCTTTTTTATCAGGATGATATTTCCAAAATTTTTTTTGACTATTATCATCATAAGTATAAACAAAAAACTTAATCAATATAGCTTTATCTAACTCTTCAATTGCACATTGTTCAAAAAAAATTTTTTCATTATGAGCAAAATTTTGTTGCAAACTATAACAATTTTTCATCAACTTTTGTTTTGAATGCACAACTACTGGATTAAGAAAAAAAGTTATGAAAAAAATGAGAATTATTATTGAATGCTTTGTTAAATTCATGGTTTTGTTTTGACACCCAAATATTGTATAGTTAATTGATCTTTTTAAAAAAATTATCATTTTCAATGGATTTAATATAACAATCACTTGAAACCCATTCTAAGTAATATTTATCATTCACAACTGAATAATTTCCATTTTCATTGTCAACAATATAGAATTTATATTGGCTATCTTTTTCCAGACTATTTAAACCTGAAAGATCAAATCGAGGATTTAAATTGTTGAAATATTGTTTAATATTTTTTAATTCTCTGACAATTGGACTATATGTGTTGTTTTTTATAACTAATAGTGTTTTTAATAAATTGAATGTACTATCATATTTAATAAAGAATGCTCTTTTTATTTCTGATAATGTATATGACCCATTGTTTTTAGATAGAGAATATAGTGGTTTCTGGCTTTTTAACAGTATGATGGCATCGCTCTTATCTAATGATTTTGAAAAATAATAATGGGGGTGATTATATGTAATTGTATAATTTTCAATTTTATTACCATTAACAATTGTAACAATATAGTTGCTAAAATCTTCATCTTTAAAGAGATTATCATTTTTAATAGTGTACTTGTTGTTTTTGTGAACTTGGGTAATTTTTTCTGTTTCTGATTGAGTTTGGGTCGTACTTTTTGGGTCTGATTGAGTTTGGGTAATTACTTTTACTTCTGATTCTGATTGAGTTTGGGTCGTACTTTTTGACTCTGATTGAGTTTGGAGCGCCCCTACTGTTTCATTTTTGACTAAAGCTTTGGGTTTTTTTGGACTTGCATTACATGTCTGACCAGTACCGATATATTCAAGGTATCCATATCCTTCTTCATCAAAAAAAATATCACAAAAATTTGTTTTATATATTTTTCCATAGGGATCAATCCATCCTATTGTCATCGTTTTTAAATCTTCTTGTTTTTTAAAAATGACTTTAGAACTTTTACCTTGTTTTGTATTGACTATTTGGTTTGGCATTATCTCTAATGAGTATTTACTTTTCATCATTACTTCATCAGGAATATCAATTTCTTTTGAGTAAATATATAGACGATATTTAGCAGTATTTTTGAGTTTCGTTTTTAAAGTCTTATATGTATAAGTTTCATTCTTATTTAAGGAAAATGAATTTTTGCTATAATCAATACGTTTATAATTGTCATTCGACCCATATTTTTTATTTTCTACAGTTTTTATATACATTCCAACTAAAACTTCTATCAATTTTTTGTCTATTTGAGTTCTTTTAGCTATCATACAAGAGACGCCATGATCGATTTTAGAAACAAAGTTCCAATCAGGATTGTTCTTTAAGTCCTCTGCTCCAACACTTTCAAGCATCATAAAAAATAATAAAACAGAAGTAATAATATTTAGTCTCATAATAATTTATCCATTTTTCTTGCAAACTATACCCAAAAAAGATTTATTTTTCTTTTCCAGTTTTTCTTCAGTGACCGATTTACCATCACAATAAATCGTTGAAATTCTTTTAATTATCATTGTGGATGTCCAAAAACGTTTGTTTGAAATATACGATACGATTTCAGGTTCAACTTTACCCTGTTTAAATTCATTTAATAATGAATTTAAAAAGAGTTCCACTTTAGCATATGATTGCGAACGCCATTCAGTATATCGCAAACGTGAACGAAAAATTTCATATTTCATTGGTTGACCATTTATGCTGTATATTGTCCATGATTCATTTTTGGCCCTGTCAATAATAATTTTTGTATTATCGTTTTTCATTTCAATTCCAAATCGTCTCAAGCAATTAATTTGAGGCCAATTTGTTAATAGATTTGTCGTTTCAATATAATTATTATAGCCATGACAGAAGTTTAGATAATCTGAATACTCTGGTATTTTGTAAGAGTCATTTAACGCATGCCTTTTGCCTGGAATTCTGTTTTGAACGACTTCCCATCGAACATTATTTTTTAAATCAATAATTTCATTATTATCTGTATCAAACTGGTAATCTTCTGAACAATCTTTACATTTAAGTTTTAAACAAAGTAATAAAGAGTATTTTTTTGAGTCGCTGTCTGGTATTGACTTAATTCTCATTGCGGGAATTGTATAACTGAGGGGGATTGGCAATGTTTTATTATGTTTTTGAACATTGAAAGTTGTTTCATGATCCACACTGACATTTGTTTCCCGACCTTTAACAGGACAAGTTTTATTTAACATATCTTTGTACTGTGTTACAACATTCCTTGCAACTTGATCATGTTTGATTTCTTCTGTTTTAGTAATCGTTTCCACTCTCACAAATACTTTTTCCTTTTTTAGTTGTGCGCGTTTGGATTTGGTTTCGGTTATGATTTTATCAAGATGTTCTCTGTGTTGCTTTACAAGTTGATGTTCATGAAAATCGGACGAACTCTGAAAATTATCAGACAAACAATCTTTTGAACGTTCCTGATATTGACAAACCTGTGAAACAGCTTTTACAATCAAATCATTTATAATAGATTCATTTTCTTTTATTTTTTTATTTTTTAGCTGCATTTTTTGTTTATATTCTTCATTCATTTTATAATAATCATGAAGTACCTGTAGGTTATCATGATATACATCATCAGCATATCGGAATAGCTTTTCTTGTTTTTCCTTAGATTCCAGAAAAAAATCTATGATATTATTTCGTGCCTCTAATTTTTTATAAATATGATGTTGAATTCTGGTATAATCGTATTTTGATACGTCACTGTATAAAGTTTTCATGTCTTCAATCCCAATCAATATATCACTGCCACAATTTGAAGCAACAGTAAATGGTAATGGTGATTGTGATACAGACGTTCCACCCACATATTTTTCCGGATATAGTGAAATATTAAATTTTTGGATGTGTCCTCTATTTCCAGATGTGGGTTTTAAATAAATGCCATCGAGAGTCGACTGATGAAATTTGTAATAAACATCATCTTTGTGAACAATTTTAAATGATGTTTCATCCATATATATCCATTCATTAATGTGATGAATAACAGCATCCTCTTTCAATTTATTTATAACAATATTATTGAGATGTTTTTTAATCCATAATTTATTATATTCTTCATTTTTATGATATGCATATGTAAACATCAAAAATGAACAGGAAAGTAAAGACAAACGTTCAGTGTGAATATTTTTTAAGATATCAATTTCATTTTTTAGTTTTTCTATTCTATCTTCATAGTTTTTCCATTCATCCATCCAGTTGTCAAAATCAGTCCTGTCTGAATTATATTGATTCAATGTTTCTGTCATACTCAGTTCTTTTTCTATGAAACTTGCATTTAATTCTGAAACTTTTTTTTCATAGCACCTTGTCATTTTCTCTAACGTCCGCTGAGTTATATTTTCATACATTTCAAAATTTTTGGGATTTGTAGTATCAAGACCATTTTTACGAATTTCACTGTTGACTTCTATGACTCTATCATCAACATATATACCATCAACATAAGTCATCATTGTTTGAATATTTGATCTTAAGACATCAACGGGTTTTTCAAGGTCACGAAAATTTCGTAAGTTAATATCAGCGCATTCATCTGGTTCATTCAATGATTTTCTTTGTGGCATTGGAAAAATGATTGGCTGTTGAATCTTAATATTATTTAGACCAAGTACAATTCCATCATTAATCGTGTTTAATTTCGTCGTATAGATATCGTAGGATACTTTACCAAAACCATGAATGGTTGTTCTGGTGTTGTCCAGTGGTTCAGAGTAGGTATCCATCAATATAATTTCATTCGGTCCTATTCGACCGAATGAATGAATCTTTATTCGCTCTTGATAAATAGATTCACATTGTCGTTTGCTACCAATCTGCTTGCATTTTTGTGAATTAAAAACAAAGGCTCTAATGTCACTATGCAAGTCTCTAACATATTGAGCTTTTAACTTTGATAATAATAGGGTTTTATAATCATCCTTTTTGGTATTATTATCAACAATAATATCATTAAAGAAAAAATGATCCTGTTTATTACCTTCAATTTCAGGGCATTCTTTAATATCCTTTAAAAGCCAACAAGGTTTCTGAACTGAATTATTCTTTGATGAATCAGGAACACTAATATTGTCCTTTGAGTCTACATTAACACAGGATATAACCATTATACAAATATGAATTATGAGTATTTTTTGCACTAAAAATACCTCCACGTAGTTTTTTTTTGCATTGTTAGTATTTTATAAATTATTTGAGTAGAAAATACAAGTCTCTTAATGTGTTGCTACCGGTTCAGATTCCTTTTACGTTCAATTCAACATAAAAATATTATATCCCGGTATACTTTCACAATAAACTGTTTGATTTTTTTTTATTATTGATTATGGTTGTTATCCCAAATAAAGTCTATTGAATGGTGCTTAACAATGCACCCTCGCACTTGGTTGGATATTAGACCTTAAAACTGATGTATGTTTGAACCCTTTTGTCTTTACACACATGGGGTTACAGAAATATAGCCGATTGTGTTGTTGACCGGAGTTTTGCTTCAATGCACTTGAATGAAAATCTGAGATTTTTTTAACGATTGCGTGCATCTCTATCCACTCCAACGCACTTGGGTTAAAGTCTGAAATTCAAATATACCCAGTGAATGCGCAGCGTTGAAAGATCAACACATTTGCTTAATGCTTGAGCTTTAAGCAATTGCATGGATGCTCATCATTCTAACTCAAAGCGCTATGATCGTTGACCATAATCAAACCAATTATGTGTTGCTCAGTATTTGAATCCACTACGATTGGGTCGGTTTCAGAGTTCATGTCTGATTTTTAATCGATTGTGTGGAGGCTCAGCATCTTACCCAACCCACTTAGGTTAATGCCCTGACTTTAAACAGATTGTGTGGTGGCTCGGCATTTTCCTCAGCGCACTTAGGTTAATGTCCTGGCTTTAAACAGATTGCGTGTAAGCTCAGCGATCTGCCCCAATGCACTTTGGTTAAAGTCTGACCTTTAACAGATTGCGTAGATGCTCAGCAAACTGCCCCATCATAGCCCATCAGTTAATCAGACGAATCAGAGTTCTTCTTCATTGTAATTATTTACAATTACCGCATGCCAGGATACCCAGTTTAGTCCCATTTGAAAAATATTGTAAAACAAACATGAAATCAATAAATGCATTATGTTACTGTACCCTAAGTCCCAAGTTTACGCACTATAACCAGGGATTATATAGTTTTTTTTTGCGATCAAATATGAATTTTGGGATATTAACAAGAAACTTGATAACAACTTATACCGGATCTATTTTCCAATCAT
>Ga0272440_1001994_pt1 | contig 16216 bp, 15 predicted proteins | sample SSMMMBAug17_FD_192440 | JGI IMG/M metagenome (GOLD analysis project Ga0272440, IMG submission 192440) | Marine sediment archaeal communities from Little Sippewissett salt marsh, Falmouth, MA, United States - SSM-MMB-Aug17 | ecosystem: Environmental > Aquatic > Marine > Wetlands > Sediment ... | reverse complement strand
TGTTCGCCCATCGTACATAGGAACGAAAGCGTTATTAGTTCGAGGGCGAACATAAGGTTCGCCCCTACATCGGGCTGGCACATAAGTAAATGGGGAACTTATTTTTCGAGTATTCCTTAGGGACGCTCGGAAAATAACTTCCCCATTATTGATATTGTGCATTTTGAGGTAATTGTACTGTAGAGACGTAGCATGCTACGTCTCTACACGACCTTATTTTTTTGTACGATCATGAAAAATGAGCTTGTTATGGGCGTATGTACAAGTTAGGGGAAAATGTTACCTCGAACAAAAACTGAAATCCAAAAAATGTCCGAAACCAATGTAGGGGCGAACCTTATGTTCGCCCTCCGAACTAGAACCAAAAACGAACCGATATCCAAAAAACAATGTATTATCATCCAACTTTGGTTTTTCCTGGCATATTTTTTGCCCTCTCGTTCCCACGCTCTGCGTGGGAATACATATTGGACGCTCTGCGTCCAGTGCATTGTACTTAGACAGAACGTCCGATTATTAATAAACTCAGGACGCAGAGCGTCCAGGATGCATTCCCACGCAGAGCGTGGGAACGAGAGGGCAAAAAATATGCCAGAAAAACCAAAGTTGGACGATTATATATGGGTTCATGGTTTACCTTCGCCATCGGACATTGGTTGGATTTCGGTTTCTGTTAGAGGGCGAACACAAGGTTCGCCCCTACATTGTTTTCTAACATCGGTTTGGTTTCGGTTTTTGTTTGTTTGAAGTCGAACAATAAGATATGAGCATGTTATTTTTCGAACTTTCCCTTGTAATTATTGTTGAAAAATAATATAAGCGAGGTATTCTTTGTTTGTCAAACAGAATAATTATCAAAGAAAGGAATAATTTATGCTTATTTCGTTAAGGCAATTACTCGACCATGCGTCAAGCCAGGGTTATGGCATCCCCGCTTTTAATGTCAATAACATGGAACAAATGCAAGCAATTTTGGAAGCTGCTGATGAAACTGACAGCCCAATCATTGTGCAGGCATCAGCAGGGGCACGTAAATATGCGGGTGAACCTTTTTTACGTCATCTCATATTGGCTGCATTAGAAATGTATCCGAATCTACCCCTAGCCATGCATCAGGATCATGGCGGTGATCCATCAGTATGCCTGCGATCCATTCAGAGTGGTTTTAGCTCGGTTATGATGGATGGTTCACTGATGCCAGACATGAAAACGCCATCAACCTATGAATACAATGTTTCTGTCACCAGACAGGTGGTTGAAATGGCACATGCCGGTGGTGTCTCAGTTGAAGGAGAATTGGGCTGTCTGGGATCTTTAGAAACCGGTATGGCTGCTGAAGAAGATGGGTCTGGTGCTGATGGTAAATTGTCTAAAAACCAGCTTTTGACTGACCCTGAACAGGCTGCTGATTTTGTCTCAAAAACAGAGGTGGATGCATTGGCAATTGCTATTGGAACCAGTCATGGTGCATATAAATTTACACGACCACCGACAGGAGATATTTTGGCCATTGATCGTATCAAAGAAATCCACGCGCGTATTCCAGATACACACCTTGTTATGCATGGTTCATCTGCTGTGCCACAGGATTGGCTGGAAATTATCAACACCTATGGCGGTGATATGGGAAAAACCTATGGTGTTCCGGTGGATGAAGTTGTTGAAGGTATCAAACATGGGGTTCGAAAAGTTAATATTGATACTGACCTACGAATGGCATCCACAGGTTCAATCCGAAAATTCATGAATGACAAACCCGCTGCATTTGATCCTCGAAAATATCTAAAAGAGGCGACCAAAGGAATGAAGTCAATATGTAAAAATCGGTATGAGGCTTTTGGCTGTGCAGGAATGGCTTCTAAAATTAAACCCATTTCGCTGGAAAAAATGTATCAACGCTATGAAAGCGGCGAATTGGCACCGCGCATCAAATAGAAACCAATCACTTTTTGTGTTTAGACATGGGAGAGCTGTAATTTTGCTCTCCCTTGTTGTGTTTACAATATTGTCCTGCTTTGATTGTTTCAATGATTTAAAATGTCAATCACTGCATGTCGCGCCGAATGCTCACGATTTTTTCAATGCCTACAATCCAAACCTCTGATGCCATTTCTTGATGATCATTCAAACAAATAAAATATATGGAATATGGCAGCCGATGAAGCGAATACACATGTGTTTGGGTTTCTTGTTGAAAAGGAAATGATAGCGGATTTTCACTGATTTGACTGATTGCACGTTCAACAGCTTTTAAAAACTGGCGTCCAAGGCCGTCAGTTTTTGAATTGTATGCGTTTATCGCTTCCAATAATTCAGTCCACGCATCCTGAAAAAAAAATACGCGATTCAATAACATGAGTGAATTTCCTCCAAAACTTTTTTTGCAGGATATCGATTTGCCTGTCCACTTCTTATTTGATTCACACGAGCCAATAAGATTCCTTTTCTCGTTTCAGTGGTTATGCCTGATGACAACTTTTCAACTTTATCCATTTTATAAAATGTATTATCTTCCGAAGATTTGTTTTGAATTGTTTGTGTCAAACGACGAGTACCAAACGCCATTGGAAGAAATAGCATCATTACACAAATGAACAATGCCAATGATAAACTCAAGACAATAAATAAGAAATCCATGCCCGACAAAAAATGGGTTTGAAAATGGCTTTTAAATAATAAGTATACCGGACCTGTTTCCAACAAAACAACACTTCCAAAAAATGCTGACGAGCAAAACATGTACATCAATCCACCAAATCCGGTTACTGTTTGGGTTGGATTTTCAGATTTAAAATCCGGATAGGCAGCACCCAGTCCAATGCCTGTTGCAACCACTCCAGGAGTAATGCACAACATTGTTATTACAGATAGTATTTTCATAAAGGGATTGACATGCAGAAGGATATTCGTTGTAATGATTAATAGTTCAGAAAGAATGAGCAGCGGGATAAAAAATCCCAGCCATTTGATCCACAAATAGGTTTTAATGGTTATCGGACTGCTTTGAATGATCCAGAACGATAAGCCCTCATGACTGATTGATGGGAACACAAAACGTGCACCAATGGCTGTCAGCACAAATGCAGCCAGCGCAATATTTAAAAAACTGAACAAATTTTCGATATACATTGTTTTTATTGAACTCTGATCAAATGGCAAGACTGAAAAATTATACAAATAAATGATAATTAATGCCGCAATAAGAAACAATTGAGACCATTGGGTTTGATCACGCCAAAACGTTTTCATTTCTTTTATTAAGACAGCACGAACTGGACCTGGAATCTTTTTTGTCATGCGGTAGATTCTCTGAGCGTTACCTGCGATTAATCGTGACTGTGCTGTTTGAGATTTCGAATATCCAATAAAGTAGATATATCTTGCAATGATAACATTCAAACAGACCAATGTTGAAGCAAAACTGAACAGGATGCTTATATTAAGAATGGCATCAATATAACTGTGCTCCAGTATTGATTTCAGAGTATCAAATACCCAGGTACTTGGAATAAGCGGTGCAGATGGCATACTGATTGTTCTCAGATACAACATAACTGATGCAAACCCTTCGGGATTCGCAAATCTTTCGGGTTGCATAATCCGAAATCCAACATATAAAAGCACAAACAATCCAAGCCCAAAAAATACACAAACTGAGCGGATTCGGGTGGCAGGAAGTATCAATACAATTGGCATGACAATGAATGCGCTGAGTCCGCATGCAATAATTGACATTAGCAAAAGACTGCATATCAAATACAAGTAGTACAAAAGGCTGCCATCAAAGACAATTCCAAAAGCAATAAAAGCAGGTGCTGTATATAAAAGCATCATCCACGAACTATCAAATGTGCTCTCAATCCATCTGGAAATAAAAATGGTTTCCGATGCGACTGGCAGTCCATGAACAAGGCCTAAATCATTGCTTAAGAACAATTTGGAAAGAATCGTTAATATGGCGCTGAATACCAACAATGAAAAGAGTATCAAAAGAATCATTGACAGTAGCTTATATGACAAAAAGTCACCAATATTTTCAACCTGTTTAAAATAAGTCAATACCCGATAAGAAACATAGAATATAATTGACCAGATAACGATACCAATCGCTGCAAAAAAACTCATGCCGATAAACTTTTTCATTGTCAGACCCCGGCGAACCATTGCCATGTACCTGGGTCTTAAAAGTGTTCGAATGTTTTTCATAATTGACTCATTGAATCTCTATGGAAAGCTCGGAACATCACATGCTCATCTTTTAGAGCATTCCTATAGTGCCTGTTCATCCTTTTTCATTTGAAAAAGTTAATTGAAAAAAAATATCCTCAAGATCATGGGTGCCTTTTTTTGCAGATGCTTTTAAATCATCTATTGTTCCGGTTGCGATGAGATGTCCATTATGAATGATGCCTACCCGATGACATATTTGCTCGGCAAGACTGAGTGTGTGGGTTGACATAAATATGGTCGTTCCCTGAGCTGATCGCTGTTGAAAAATATTACGAACCAGCTTGATCGCTACAGGATCCAGCCCAACCATTGGTTCATCAACAATAATAATTGGTGGATTGTGAAGCAACGCTGATGCCATAATCAGACGTTGTTTCATCCCATGAGAATATGCTTCTATTAACTCATTGCTGCGATCCATGAGTGCAAATTGTTTTAAAAGTTCACTGGATCGCGTTCTAAAATCTGAGTCGGAAACCTGGTAAAAATCACCAATAAATTTCAAATATTCCATACCAGTCAATTTTTCATAAATAAAAGGGCGATCCGGAATGTAACCAATCAGTTGTTTGGCTTTGACAGGATGATCATTCATGGACACATCAGATAGAATTACATTGCCGCTGCTGGGCAGCAACAAACCTGCCATGATTTGTATTGTTGTTGTTTTACCGGCTCCATTTGGCCCGATAAATCCAAATATTTCACCAGCATTCACAGTTAGATGAACATTATTGAGTGCTGTGTGATTCCCATATTTTTTGGATAAATGGATAATTTTAATCATGTTTTTTTTCAACAATTCTTAAGTTTATATTGCCAATCATCCCAAGAAGGGCCATTTGCGCATCTGGCGCCCCTTTGACCAGTCGAATATGGGTAACATCGGCAGGAAACTGATTCATAATAACGTCCAATGTAATCCACCGGTTTAGATATACCTCATTCCATGCATGGTAGTAAAACCGTCCATTTTGATAAACAAGACCGGCTGCAATCTGTGTTGGAATGCCTGCTGCACGCAACAAAGATGCTATTAACACTGCGTGTTCATTACAATCACCGCGTTTATGTTTCAGTGTTTCAATTGCATTAGGAACTGACAGTACAGGACGTTTGCGGATGTTTTCATTGATCCACACCATAATTTTCTTTATTTTTACCAGATGCGGATCTGCCTTTCGGGTGATTTTTTGAAGTTGTGACGTTATTGTTGGATTGTCCGAGGGGATCAGTAGTGATGGTTGACAATAGTGTTTCATTGGGGTCATTATATAAGGCGGGGATGGAATATGCTCTTTTTTTATGGTCAAATACACCGAACTAGATCGAAACTGTCTGCCGCCTTCAAGGGGATTTTTATCAAAATCTCCCTGAATATGATAGGTTATTTCGCTGAGTTTTTCTGGATGATCTAACAAAACGTTGCTTATCACAGAAAACCATTCAATAAGATCTTTATGTTCAGTTTTTTGTAAATTTTTAAAAGCATGCTTTCTGTCGGTTTTTTTCAGAGTCATGCCCATTATCCCTTTTTCCTGAACAATCTGGCCAGAGGAATCAATCCATGCGGTGGATTTAATTCCCATAAAATCCATTGAGTAAATCTTGCAAAGTAACTCTTCTCCCATGATATCAAGAGACTCCTGACCATCATAGAATAATGTCACAGTTCTCATTCCCATTGTTGATGGGTCAAACAGTTTTAACTTTTGGGATTCACCTGGCTTGAGATCCAGTGCATAAGCAGCATCCATCATCGCAGCAGGTAAATAAATTTTATCAGTTAATGGAATTTTTGTTTCTGAATGATCAATAATCAGTCTTAATTCATTTGATTCGACAGTGCCCTGAACATTAAAATCAAAAGGATCTGAATTCAGTTGAAATGAAAACTGATCCAAAGATAAATCTTTAGCAAGGATGGCTTTTGTTTTGATATGCAAATCGTGAATCGTTCCCATGGTGTTTAATTGTAGATATGTTTTTTCAGATAACATATACATATCATTGTCGGGTTGAATCATCCGATGGCTGTATCCAATTTTTTGCTGTTGATGAAAAATATTCATCCAGGTTTCCTGCATTTTCAATGATTGAACAAATGGCTTGATTTCTATAGTATGATTATTAAATACTCCCAGCCGTATAGATATCAATATAAAAAAGAATGCAGAAAACACAAGCAGCCCATAATAAGGCCAGTGCTTTGATAAATTCTTAAATTTCATTGGCATAAAATCATTTCATCCATTTTGTCGATTTGCTGATTGTACCTTAAGAAGCAATAACTATACCATATATCGCGCAAAAAAAGAACATCCATTCCACGTTTTTTATTGACTCAGAAGTCTTTTTACTATATACGTCCCTCTCAACTTACAGGCATCCATTTATAAAGCTCTTCAATCTAAATCTTTCAAAATCCATTAAATTGGATAACTGTAGCAATAAATATATCCGAATAAAAAAATATGGTGTTTCATTGAAAACACAATGATTTATGGAGGAATTTAATTAGATGATAAAATCTCGAATAAATATGCTTGGTGGACAACTATTTGTTATGGTAGCAATACTCATGTCAAGCCCTGGAATATCTACTGCAACAGAAACAATGATAGACCCTGCAATCAGTTCGAAACCCTGGTGGTTTTGGCCGCTGGTATTATTTGTCTTTTGTCTGATACTGGGCGTACTGGCAGTAATGGCAGGTGTCGGTGGGGGCGTATTATATGTACCTTTGGTGAGTGGATTTTTTCCATTTCATATAGATTTTGTTCGCGGTATTGGCCTGATGGTTGCTTTAGCAGGTGCACTTGCAGCGGGTCCAGGCTTATTAAAGCGTAATTTGGCCAATCTAAGACTGGCATTGCCGGTAGCATTAATTGCTTCAACCTGCTCAATAGCAGGCGCAATGTTAGGCCTTTATTTGTCTTCATTAAACCCGAACATCATTCAGGCATGTCTGGGAGCGACAATTATCGGTATTGCCTGTCTGCTTCTGTTTTCAAAGAATACAGAAAAACCAGTTGTGACCAAACAAGATGCGATTGGTATGGCTTTGGGCATACAGGGCATTTATTGGGATGATGGCTCTCAGGAAAGTGTTGAATGGAAAACGCATAATACACTACTGGGCTTGTTTATGTTTATTATCATCGGCCTATTGGCTGGCTTATTTGGTCTGGGTGCTGGATGGGCTAATGTTCCGGTGTTTAACTTACTCATGGGCGTCCCCCTGAAAGTTTCTGTTGCTACAAGCAAGTTCTTGTTATCAATTACCGATACTTCCGCTGCCTGGATTTACTTGAATCGGGGTTGCGTTATTCCACTCATTGCAGTACCTTCAATTGTTGGTTTAATGCTTGGATCCTTTCTAGGCGTTAGGATTTTGGCTGTAGCCAAGCCAAAAATGATTCGGTATATGGTTATCGGAGTGCTTTTCTTTGCTGGATTTAAAGCATTGGATAAAGGACTTGGAATAGGACTGATGGGATAAATCCATCATAGAAGAATAAGGAGAGATAATTATGGATAAAGATAATGATGCCCTCAAAGCTTCAGATGAGCAAGTATTATATGCCAATGTTTTAATGTTTGGTGTGTTGGTAGGATTGGTCCTTATGGGTGTGACCTATTTTATTTATCTGACAGGAATTTTACCCGCACATGTAGATATGTTATATCTACCAGAGGTTTGGGGAAAAAATGTGGATGAATACCTTCATCTCACAGGTACCCCACATGGGTGGGAATGGACGCACCTCTTGATGAAAGGGGATTTCCTTAATTATATCGGATTTGCATTACTGGGATTAATGACAGTTGCGTGTTATACGTTGTTGGTTCGGGGTTATATCCGGCAAAAGGACTGGACCTATACTGTAATCAGTATTCTTGAAATACTTGTTTTGTGCGTCGCTGCTTCAGGAATTTTGGGTAGTGGCGGGCATTAATCTGCTTTAGCAAATAAATCGAACAGGTCTAAGAATGGGCACATTTCAAAAAAAGGGGATTTTTTTAGCCCTGAAACAGCGATACCAGCCCAGGGTAACGCCCTTTTTTTTTGAATACGCCTTCTTAGGAATGCTCTCAAAATAACTTCCCCAATATTGATATTGTTCGTTTTGAGGAAATTGTACTGTAGAGACGTAACATGCTACGTCTCTACACGACCTTATTTTTTTGTACGATCATGAAAAATGAGCATGTTATTTTCCGAGCATTCCTTAGGAAAACTCGAAAAATAAGTTCTCCATTTACTTATGTGCCAAGAACGTGTAGGGGCGAACCTTGTGTTCGTCCATCGTACATAGGAACGAAAGCGTTATTAGTTCGAGGGCGAACATAAGGTTCGCCCCTACATCGGGCTGGCACATAAGTAAATGGGGAACTTATTTTTCGAGTTTTCCTTAGAATAATAAAGACCTGTTCAATTCAAATTAGAGCGTATGTACAGTTCATGAAAAATACGTTTTTTTTATATTTGAATCACGACAAAAAAGGAGAGAGATTAATGATTCAAAGAATTTCAATTTTTGCCATCGTTTTGTTTTTAGCTGTTTTTTTTCAATCAGCATTTATTCTGGTTGAATCAATCGAACATCCTCATGATACTGCTTTATCTTTTTGCAAAGCCTATTATCAATTGGATGAATCTGCAAAATCATATGTTATCAATCAAGAAAAAATTAACATGATCGACCAGTTTTTCTTTTCACAAAAACAGAAAGCCAATGATCGCGGGTATCGCGATAATTTTTTGGTCAGCTATCTGACAGATATTCATACTGAAACTGTTGAGCAAACCAATAAATCTGCAAAAGTGCATATTACAGCCAAACGCGCTGCGATCATTCCCTGGTTAAGAACACGAAAAATGTACGATGTGGATCATACATTTTCGCTGGTAAAAAAAGATAATCAATGGGTTATTTCTGATGGTATTTGCACAATGTAATTTGACGCAATGATTTTTAAAAACCTTCAACAATGTGTACGCGCACTTGAAGCAAAAGGCGATCTTGTTCGAATTGAGCATGAAGTGGATGCAAATCTTGAAGCAGGCGCAATTCAGCGTCGTGTATTTGCAGCAAAGGGACCGGCAATATTATTTACACGCATAAAAGGGTGCCGGTTTCCCATGTTGGCCAATCTATTTGGAACCAAAAAACGTATGCAATGGCTTTTTCAGCATTCTCAAAAAGCCATCCAGTCGCTTTTTGCTTTAAAAAAAGACCCCTTATATTTTATCAATCATCCATCAGTTTTGTTTCATGCCCCAAAAGCAGCAGCATGTGCGATTCCCAAAAAAGTAAGATCTGGACCGATATTGGCCTGTACGACCCAGATATCTCGGTTGCCCCAACTGATATCCTGGCGACAGGATGGCGGTGCTTATATCACACTGCCACAGGTGTATAGCGAGGATCCAAATGCGCCAGGATGGATTCATAGCAATTTGGGTATGTATCGAATCCAGCTATCGGGCAATCAATATCAAAAAGATCAAGAAATTGGACTTCACTACCAGATTCATCGTGGGATCGGCTTTCATCATGCATCTGCGATTTCGTCAAACAAACCTTTTCATATCAATATTTTCATTGGTGGACCACCAGCCCTGACAATGGCAGCAATTATGCCTTTTCCTGAAGGAATCCCTGAACTGGCTTTTGCTGGAGTTCTGGCAGGACATCGTATTCCAATGGTTTATGGCAAGACACCACTGCCCATGCCATCTGAAGCAGATTTTTGTATTTCAGGAACTGTCATCCCTGACTATCAGTTGCCTGAAGGTCCATTTGGCGATCATTTGGGATATTATAGTCTGAAACATGATTTTCCAGTAATGCGTGTGAATCATGTCTATCATCGCAAAGATGCCATCTGGCCATTTACAACTGTTGCCAGACCGCCTCAGGAAGACTCAATCATCGGCGAATGGATCCATGAACAAACCGCTTCGTTGGTTTCAACAGTTTTTTCAGGTATTCATCAAGTGCATGCAGTGGATGCTTCAGGCGTCCATCCTTTGTTACTGGCTATTGGAAGTGAACGCTATGTGCCTTATTGTGCAGAACAAAAACCTCAGGAATTATTGACAGGCGCGTTTTCACTCTTAGGAAATACCCAGACATCATTGTCTAAATATGTGTTGATAACAACTGACCCGCCGGATGCACCCTGTTTGAATATCAAAAATATCCCTGTTTTTTTCAAGCATATGCTGGAGCGTGTTCAATGGGAAAGAGATGTTCATGTGATGACACAGACAACAATGGACACACTTGATTATTCTGGAATTCATTTAAATCAAGGCTCAAAAGTAATTATTGCAGCGTGTGGAGCAAAAAAAAGAACATTGGGAACAAAAATTCCAGCGAATCTGTATATTCCAGACCCATTCAAACATCCGGCATGTTTTTTACCGGGCATTCTGGTCATCCAGGGACCCAAACATGAAACATCGAGAAATGAATATGATCCAGGTGTTCAATTGCTAGCACACATCTTGTCAGAACAAAACAAAACCGATTTGTCAGCATTCCCATTGATCATTGTTGCTGATGATTCCAGATTTGTGTGTCACCATCTTGATAATTTTTTATGGGTAACATTCACGCGATCTGATCCTGCGACAGATATCTATGGTACAAATGCGTTTACTCATTGTAAACATTGGGGGTGTAAAGAAAGCTTGATTATCGATGCCCGACTGAAAGCACACCATGCCAGTCCCCTCGAACCTGACCTTGATATTGAAAAACGTGTGGATCAATTAGGCGTTAAAGGCATGCCTTTATGCGGTATTATTTAATAAAATGTCAGATGGAGTAAACTAAAATGATTCATCAAATGGTGTCATTTGGCCACATGATAAAATTCAGCCATACTGTTTTTGCACTCCCTTTTGCGTTATCAGCAGTTATTCTCGCTTCAAAGCAGAATTATAGAATAATAAGCTGGGATATTGCGTGGATTCTTCTTGCAATGGTTGGTGCACGATCTGCTGCAATGGGATTCAATCGCATTGTTGATTCCAAATTTGATGCCAAAAACCCACGAACGTCGATGCGGGCCATACCTTCTGGCGAAATCACTCAAACACAGTCCATTATTTTTGTTATCATTTTTTCAACCCTGTTTCTTTTTTCAGCCGCCAAACTGGCCCTGATCTGTTTTTATTGTGCATTCCCTGTTTTGTTACTTTTGTTTTTGTATTCATACTCAAAACGTTTTACGAGCCTATGCCATATTTACCTGGGAGGAGCCATTTCCCTGGCGCCCATTGGCGCATGGATTGCTACTACAAAATCGTTTGACTGGCCAATCCTTGTTTTGAGCTTGGCGTTGATGACCCATATTTCTGGTTTTGATATTCTCTATGCCTGTCAGGATTTTGAATTTGACCGAAACGAAGGACTGTATTCAATACCTGCAAAATATGGCATTAAGACTGCGCTTTTTATTTCAGCGCTATTACATGTCATTTGTTTTCTGTCCTTTGTGAGCATATATTTTCTATTTGACATGAATGTCATTTATATACTGGCTGTTATTATTATTGGAACTGCGCTTTTCATTGAACATCTGATTGTCAAACCAGACAATTTGAGCAGGATTCCTATTGCTTTTTTTCATATTAACAGTACGATCAGCCTTATTTTCTTAACAGGTATCGTTGGAGACGTGCTCTTATGTCAGACATAAACACAATCGTTTTAGGAACAAGCGGCGCATCAGGAATTATTTACACGATTCAACTCATTAAAGGTTTGCTGGCATCCAATGTAAGCATTTACTGGATTGTTACATCAATGGGCAAAAAAGTCTTTGCACATGAGACCCAAAATCCCAATTTATTTCCTAAAAAGTACACAAGCGGATCATTAAAGGATTATCTTCAAACAATAAATATTTTAAATGATTCCAATAAAGACTTGCTTGAAGAAATCGCGCCGGATAATTTTTTTGCCAGACCGGCCAGTGGGTCTTTTATTCATGGCGGCATGGCTGTTGTGCCCTGCTCAATGAAATCAACTGCTGCGATTGCCAATGGTTTTTCGGATAATCTGATGCTACGTTCTGCAGATGTCTGTTTAAAAGAAAAACGACCACTGGTTCTCGTGCCCAGAGAAATGCCTTTGGGACGCATCCATCTGTCCAATATGTTAAAACTGGCAGATCAAGGTGTTGTAATATTACCTGCATCTCCAGGCTTTTACATGATGCCATCAACAATAACTGATCTTGCCGATTTTGTGGCAGCACGTGTTATGGATCATTTAAAGATTGATCATGACATTTCTTTTAGATGGTGCCAATAAAAGCGATGGAAAAAATAATCTATGTATATATATTATATTTGTTTTTTTAAAGCCTTTGCCAGGCGAACACCGGACTCAAACGCCTGCTCCATTGCAATGTGATCATCCTTGACTTTTCCTTTATCAAATATGCGAAAAACAGTTATTTCGTCAACAATCTCATATCCTAGAGCTTGCAATGGATTTTTCATCGCCTCGATAGTAAATCCAATATCTTCTTTATTTTCCTGCTCACAGATGGCCGCGATAGTTGCTTTTCGATCTTGATTGGCAAATTGGCTGGACCATTTTCGGGGCCGATCATTTGTAAAATTATAGAAACAGTACATTCGATCAATAAATGCTTTCATCCACGATGTGACATTATAATTATGGGTCGGTGAGACCAGAATTAAACCTTTTGATCTAATGATATTATTGTACACAACAGACATACCATCAATCAAACCAGTACAGATTTTGTCTTTTCTACACCGCTCACATCCAATGCACCCTTGAAATTGTATCTTTGATAAGTTTAGATGATCGGATGATACGTTTTCCTGAGAAACACCGAGACATATTTGTTTGAGTATCGAATCAGAATTTCCATTAATTCTTGGGCTGGCGCTCACGCCAAAAATAGTCTCTTGGGGGGTTAAAGTGGGCATGTTTTGTTTAATCAAAGCGCCAATTGTTTTCATATTATTTATCCTTTTGTTTGTATTGTTATGAAATCCTCTGAAAATAAGTTCCCCTAACTTGTAAATACACCCAAAACTATGAAGATCTAAGCCACTGTATTAACATGACAAAAGGTGTACATCGATCAATTTCCAGTTTGATCAAACCAGACATACCGGGTTGTAAAAATACAGGACGATTATTGGGCTGTATTGTTTTAAGCCTGGCCCAAATCACCTTGTTTTCTGTCTGTGTTGAAATTTTATCAACAACACAGTCTACAGCTTCAGAGAGATTCCCCTGTTTTATATGAGGCAAAAATAATCCACGTTGATTCCTGGCAATTCTTTTTTTCATGGTTATTGGAAAACTGGCAACAATATAATTCTGCTTTATTTCTAAAGCACGTCCGGGCCCTGAGAATAATCGTATTTTTTTTTCGGGCTGTTCGGTGATTTTTGCATTGATGCTCATTTCATAAACAGATATTTTCGCGCAAAAAAACCAAATATTCCAGGCGCACAGAACACCTATTGCAATAGATAAAAAAAACATCACTGTTTTTGGATGATTTGATTCCATTGATTGCATGGTTAATGAAAAAGGGCGCGCCATAATACATTCCTTTTTTTCTATAAATGGGCGACAACGATAATTGCTGCATTGGTGTCAAGCACACAATTCATTGCTTTTTCGAAATTATTCGAATCCAGTGGCATGAAGCTTTCATCAAAAATTATTAAATCAGGATTTTGAAGGAGTGCTCTTGCGATAAAAATTCGACTCTGTTCACCATGGGAAAGCTGCCAGCCACTTTCACCAAGGATTTGATCCAATCCTGAAGGCATTTTCTCTAATAAGCTGCCAAGTCCAAGTTTATCGCACATTTTTTTTGCATTTTCCAGATCTTTATTGTCAGGGGGCCAGGAATTTCCCATCAGAAGATTGAATGCCAGGGAACCTGTAAAAACATAATTTTCATGAAATTGTGGAGAAAGCACGATTTTTCTCCGCCATTTTGATGGATGAAGTAAACGGGTATCCGATCCTTTAAAATATATTATTCCGGTATTCGGTGTTCTAATTCCGGAAATAATTGATGACAGGGTTGATTTTCCACCGCCCGATGGTCCTTGAATCAAAATTCTGTCATTTTGATTAATTGCTGTATCAGCAATTGTCAGTTGAAAATCAGCATCATTCAGATAGCGGTAGGTCATATTTTTGATCTCAATAATTTTATTTGAGCGGAACTTTGTTTGTTCTAAATCAGAAATATTGGATATCTCATTTTTATTTCGTGATGCTGCCTGAAAAAGAGGTTTAATCTGTTGCCATGCACATAGAAAAATAAAAAAGGTTGAAATGCCATAGACAAAATGGTTAAAGCCCTGATAAACAATGAGCGTTCCACCCAGCGCGATAAACATACTTTGTTGAGATTCGGGCGGAAATACATAGAAGAACAACAGACTGAAAAGCAACCAGCCTCTTGTCAAAACAGGATTCAGGAATAAGGTCATATGATCACGTTGTTTTGATAAACTGAAATAATCATTCAGTTCGGCATCTTCTTCATCGTGCCAGTATTTCAAGTTTTCCTGAACAATTCGCGTTCTATAACCCACCATACGTTCGACCATATTATTTGTCATTGTTCGAAAATGGTTGATCCAGTTGTTTGTGTACTTGTAATAAATTAAGCAGCAAATCAGAAGGCAACCGATCCACGTGATAAGAAACACGCTAATTTTCCATCCACAGGAAATAGAGAGTAAATATAATGATGCCAATATTTTAATAAAAAATAACATCACCTCAAAACCGCCATCAAGTGCCATAGATTCAAACGCTTCAGATTCCATAATTCGGCCCATGAATTGCCCAAAACCTTGATTGCGTGTTTCATCCTGTTTTAAATGCAGTGCGCCAAAAAACAAGCGCTGTTTTAAAAGTGCCCCAATATCAATTGAAAACTGACATTGATTCCATTGCGAATATAATTTAAAAGGCACAATCGTCAATAACAATAAACCCCATAGCAAAAAAATCCCAGAATCATAATTGTACTGAAATATCATATTTCCAATAATCAGCCATGAAAGAATGATCAATATCTGGCATATCGTTTCGCATGTAATCATCACAAATAATTTATTGGGAATTTTAATATGCCAAAGCCACTTCAAAAAATGATCCCCCGGAGCTATACGAAATAACCAACAATTACCTATAATTTCATTGCTGAGTTTTTCAAAAAGCATGGCCTTTCTGGCCTTTTGTTTCTGCGTATCAGAAATACCTGTCCTTTCAAGAAGTTGATTGATCGATTCTTTTGCGGGATGTTCTATTCCAACACACAGTTTTTTTTTGATCATCTGCGAATCAATTTTAACAATATTGCGATTCGGCGAAATAACTAACACTTTTTTCAAGCCACTTTTCAAAATCACAAGATATCGATAAGAATGACATACAGTTTCAATTCGAATCATTGCAGGTCCACATTGATAAATCATATCATCAATTTCGGAATATTGAGTATGCACAGAAAGCGTTTCAATGCCGACATGAGCCGCATATGCATCAAACCACTGGTCAAGGGTGGCCTGATCATGAAGCCGAGGCGGGGCAAAATTCATGTTGGATGTTGATACAAAACCCGCTTTTTGAATAAGAATTTCCACTGCTTCAGAAAGCCTGTCAATGGGCCAAGTAAAAGCGTTGAATGGATCAGATTTTTGTAAAAACATAGATATTGTCTTTCTATTTATTTTATTTGGTTACTGATTTCTCTTATTGCAACCTAAGGAATGCTCTGAAAATAACTTCTTCCCCATTATTGATATTGTTCGTTTTGAGATAATTGTACTGTAGAGACGTAGCATGCTACGTCTCTACACGACCTTATTTTTTTGGACGATCATGAAAAATGCGCATGTTATTTGCCGAGCATTCCTAAGCCAGTTTTGCCAGTTCCATTTGCAGCG
>Ga0272440_1001993_pt1 | contig 16217 bp, 11 predicted proteins | sample SSMMMBAug17_FD_192440 | JGI IMG/M metagenome (GOLD analysis project Ga0272440, IMG submission 192440) | Marine sediment archaeal communities from Little Sippewissett salt marsh, Falmouth, MA, United States - SSM-MMB-Aug17 | ecosystem: Environmental > Aquatic > Marine > Wetlands > Sediment ... | reverse complement strand
TGTTATATAATATATGGTAGTACTTATGTCAAGTACTTTTCAAAAAAAATAAAAAATCTTCGAAAGATCGCCAATAACTCAACATATTAATTTTATATTTAATAATAATTTTTCGGCCAAGCACTATATAGTATCTGGCCGAAAAAAATATTTATGTATTCTTAATTAATCAATGAAATTGTGTGACTTGATGAGTTATTTTAAGAATATATACTTTAGATGATTATCAAACCTTGTGTTTGCCCTCAAGCAATAACCGAAAATAACCCTATGTCCGAGGGAGAATTTTACAGGATACCAATAACTGAACAAGGAGTACAACATGACTGAAGCCAAAGATGGTATTGACTAACAGCAAAATTATGATATCATTGTCAAATTGCTGGCCGAGGAATTCAGGGGAAAGACATTGAAAGTTTTAGGGATTGAAACTGGACAAATCATTGATGTCTTTACTTCTGATCCCATTCGATTGCCAATAAATGCCAAACGATTGGATAAATAATTAAGATTTAAGATAAATAAGATAACTTTTTTCTGCAAAAATAAATGGAGAACATATGGCAAAACAATTAATTTTACAGACAAATCAACAAGAGAGTCCATGCGATATCGTCCGCCTGGACCGCAAAAAACTATATGGATGGAAAGATATTGTTGCCATTGGGCCTGATGGCAATGAATGTGTGCGCATGGATATTGATGAAACCGGTTCCTTTATCATTCCAAAGGGCGGTAAGGCAATGGGTAATCTTGGTGAAAATGGAAAATGGGTAGACAAGGCAGACTTAAAAGCTGTGGATGGCACAGGAAAACCTGCAATGCTAATTCCCAGCTCATTTGATAACCCCATTTCACTGGATAAAACTGTTGATATTGAAACCTATCTGGATCACATTATTGATGCCGTTTATATTATTCGGGCTGTTGATGATATCAAAGACAGCTTAATTCAAAGCATTCGTTCGGCTGATGGCATATTCACGTTTCCCTTTAACTATCGCCCTGGCTATGAGACAAAATCTGCATTTCTCATTGAAAACAAAGGTGTTCTCTATATGCTCGTTGGAACACCATCGGAATTCGAATATATTGGTCTGGAGCAAGTATCAAGTCTCAATGTCAGTGAAGAAGATGATGATGAATTCAGTATTGAAGAAGGTCTGGACATTGGCAACATGTAACGAAGAAACAGGAGGTATGTATGAGAAGTATTAACATTATTAATGAAAAAAAACGTGATGCCCAAGTCAGCTTTGAAGGACATCGCTATAAAAAAGATATTTCCTATGTGCTTGATGATGGCACCCCCAGAAAAACTGTGAAAGTCTTGAAAACAACGATCAATGAAAGCCTTGCATCATTACAGGATCAATTTGATTCCATGACTGATATTGCAAATGCCATTATTGAATCTGATCCAGAAATTAATTTTGAAGTGACTGGCATGGTTCTCGACAAAACCAAAAAGCTATTTATTTCTCAAGATAATAAAATTGTTTATGGGGTTGACTTATTTGAAGTCAGTAGATCGTCTGATGGCACAGAAAAAGATAGAAAGTTTTATGAACGTCAACAAGCCAATGTGAATACTGAAATCCCTGTTCGATGCACCGGAAAGCGTATCCCCAAAAACAAAGCCATCAAGATGTTTGTGTTTTCCAGAAAATACCAGATGAAACATGTGAATGGCCTGACCTATGATTTTTTGTTTGATATCGCAAAATCACTTCATGAAGACAATGCACTCATGTTGATTGGCGGCGGGGCCAAAGGTAATGAACCCCTTGTTTTGTATCAAGGAGGTACTCCATATCGTGGTTTTCTTGAGGGACGTATTAAAGGTGATACGTATTGCCTGATTCTTCATTTAACACAGTTGGAACTTAAGGAGGTGACGTAATGAAAGTTGATGTCAATAAACTTCAGCAAACAAACAATTATCTCAAAGGTCATTTGGATTGTCTTGATATAAGCATCAGAGATTTGCCGGAAAATTTCAAAAAAAGGTTGTCCCAACAGTTTCTTTCAGTCAATTCTACAGAAATTGACAGCCGGATAAAAGGGAAGAACTTCTGGGTTTCAAAGAAAATGGATGGGCATCTTCAACTGGTCATTTTTGATGATGATCAAATTTTTATGGTTGGCCGAAATGGGACTGTTCGTATGAATCTCCCCTGCCTTGATCACATGAAAAAATTATTCATTCAACATAATATTCAAAACGCCACGATTGCCTGTGAGCTTTATGTACAAAAAGAAAATCAGCGCAGTCGTGTATATGATGTTATCGCCGCTTTATCTGATGAAAAATCTTTGGATACGTTGGCATTGGCTGTTTTTGATATTGTTGAAATGGATGATCAGGCTTTTCGCGGCAAAAACTATCATGATATCTGGACAAAAATTTGTGAGATATTTCCTTCTGATGGCAAAGTTCATGCGGTCGAAACGCGTAAAGTCAAATCGAAAAAAGATGTTCAGAAAATCTTTGATGAATGGGTCACTGATGGCGGACATGAAGGACTTGTTGTTCGGGGCGACATGCCCTTTATGTTCAAGGTAAAGCCCAAATATACCTTTGATGGTGTTGTTGTTGGGTATACTGAAGGTATTAATGATCATAAGGGGAAAATTAAATCGTTGCTCGTGGGGTTTTATCTGGACAAAGATATAATTCAGATTGCCGGAAAAGTTGGGACAAATTTCAGTGAGGATGATCGCCATGAATTATTTGCTTATTTTTCAAAAAAACATTGTGATTCTAATTATATAGAAACAGATAACGATGGCATTGCATTTCGTATGGTAACACCCGATACGGTTGTTGAAGTTGGGTGTAATGATGTCATGACAGAAAATACATATGGCAAACCACTGCTCAGCAATCTGATACATTATTCAGATAACTCGTATTCACGCTATGCCACAGTTGCCGGCGTTCGATTTATATATCCTGTTTTTGAGCGAATTCGTGAGGACAAATCTCCTGGTTTTGATGATTCTGGTATTATGCAGCTAAAAGATTTTATCGATCTTAGTACGCCGGAAAAGCAAACAACTGAGGTGCTTCCCAAAAGTGAAGTGCTTCTGCGGAAAGTCTATCAAAAAACCCAGAAAGATAAAATCATGGTTCAAAAATTCATTGTCTGGAAAACCAACAAAGAAGATATTGACCCCCGATATCCGGCATATGTTTTATTTTATACCAACTTTAGTTCGCAACGTAAGGAACCGCTTCAGACTGATATCCGCATTTCCAGTGATAAAGCGCAAATAATGGCACTTTCAGATAGTTTTATTTTAAAAAATGTGAAAAAGGGATGGAAAGCTGTATGAACGCAATAATTATTAAAATCAATTTGTTTTTCGAAACAATTCATCAGAGGTTACAAAAAAGAAAATATTGGATTCTTTCCATTCTCACTTTGTTGACTGTATTTTTGGCATCAGGCATGGATAAGGTCATCATTGATGAATCCATGGAATCCTATCTCAGGGATGATGATCCAGTTAAACTCGCCTATGACAGGTTTAGATCTTATTTTGGAAGTGATGAAAACGTTTATGTAGTGTATCGGGCCAAAAACAAGGATGTTTTTAGTGATGATGCGTTACAGGTTTTACAAAAGGTTCATGATGAACTGGTCAATTATCGTCTCCGAATGACTTCAAATGAAAAATCTCCATTGGATCATATCAAAGATGTTAAGTCATTGATCAATGTCAAATATATGGAAGCGCATGATGATGTCTTATATTCCAAGAACTTTATTGGCGATCGGTTGCCCCAAAATGATACACAACGCGAGCAATATCGACAAAAAGCCTTGAATCATCCTGATTATCCCAATTTATATGTGTCCGAAAACTCTGAATATGCAGGAATTCTTATTCGCACAGATTTTAACGCAGAATTGCCAGTTCAAACACCCCATGAAAATGGGTCATCTTTTGATGATTCTGATGATTTGTTTGAAGAAACCGATGAAGTTTTTTCCGAGTCTATGCCCAAATCACAAATATTTAAGTTCAATAAGACAGATCTTGAGGATTATCCTGCTTTTGTCAATGCATTAAATCAAATTCTGGATAAAGATGAATACAAAGATATTCTTGAATTTTATCCGGTCGGGAATCCGGTAATTATCGACTTTTTTGTAACAGAAGTCATGAATGATATGTCACGCCTCATGGGATTTGTGTTGCTTTTTATTGTTATTATTTTATTTATTTTATTCCGCTCACCTTGTGCCATATTATGGCCTGTTATGATCATCGTATTGACCATTATCTGGATAATTGGTCTGTTAGGCTGGACAGGTATTCATATATCGGCCATGATTCAGGTCATTGTATTTCTGGCCCTGTCAGTTGGCATTGCAGATACCGTGCATCTTTTGTCCGGATATTTGTTTTTTAGAAACAAAGAGATGTCCCATAACGACGCAATCAATGCGATGATGAAAAAATCTGGTCTGGCCTGTTTACTGACCAGCCTGACCACAGCCATTGGTTTGATATCGTTAATTCTGGTACCAATACAGCCAATTTCTACCTTTGGTATTTTTGCAAGTCTGGCAGTATTACTGGCTTTTTTCTTTACCATTATTTTATTGCCACTGATGCTTGATTTGTGGGCACCTGTTTCAAAGAAAAAACAGGTGCAATCCGAACATTTTGTTTTGTCAGTCATCAAAAAAATTGAAAAGATCAGTGTGAATCAATCCTTTCAAATAATAACAATTTTTACAATTGTGAGCGGTATTTTGCTCTATGGATTATTCCAACTGAAAGTAGATTCCAATTTGGTGGAGGTAATCAAAGAAACACTTCCTTTGCGAAAAATTTATTCGATTGTAGATACGCACATGGCCGGTACTTCGAATATGGAAATCATGTTATCTTTTAATAAAGAAAATGCGTTAAAAGATCCGGATGTCCTTTTTTGTATGGAAGATATCCAAAACTATATCAGGAAAAACTATGGTGATTTAATAATCAAAACAATATCTCTGGTGAATGTGGTAAAAGAGTCATACAAGGCGTTGAACAATGATGATCCCCAAAAATATATTATTCCTGCTGATGCGCATGTACTCAGTCAGGTATTGTTTTTATTTGGCAATGCAAATCCATCAGATCGCAGAAGACTGGTATCTGATGACTATTCACGCGCAAGAATCGGTGTGAATTCCATGAATGTCAGTTCCAGTGAGGCAACCAGGATTATCGAAAAAATTCAACACTATATTGATATAAAATTTCTTCCACTCAAAACCAGATATCCGGATTTAAATGTTCGGCTGACAGGCAATATGGCCATGCTGGCAATTTTGCTGGAATATATAAGCTGGTCTCAAATCAAGAGTTTTAGTTTAGCTCTGGGCATAATATCCCTTACGCTTTTTTTGGTGCTGGGTTCATGGAAAGCGGGTGCCGTCAGTCTGATACCAAACCTGTTTCCAGTGCTGACATCATTCGGTTTAATGGGGTTCTGCGGCGTTCCTCTGGATGCAGACACACTTCTTGTTGCACCAATTATTATGGGATTGGCTGTTGATGATACCATACACTTTATGACCCACTTTCGTTTGGAAATGCAATTATGTGGCAATATACCAAAAGCGGCCATATATTCTATTCGAGAGGCCGGGCAGGCCATTACATTTACTTCAATTATTCTTTCATGTAGTTTTTTAGTGTTTGTCTTGTCGTTTCATAATGGTCTCAGTCATTTTGGAATTTTTTCTGCAATTGCTATTATGTCAGCATTAATATCTGATTTGTTTTTACTACCAGCTCTTTGCAAAGCGATGCGGGTTGATTTTAAATAAGGGTTGGTTTTGGATTTTTCTAACCGCCAATTCGTACCATTTGATCATCAACCCTGTTATTATTTATATGAGAAATTGGCTTGAGCTGAACAGCAGCCTTTATCAAGTTTTGAATTTCAGTATCAGAACAACCATTTCTTAGAGGTGTCCTGATATCAATTGTCTTGTCTGATAACAGGCAGGCACGTATATGTCCATTGGCGGTAAGGCGAATACGGTTACATGTCTGACAGAAATGATGACTGATTGCATGAATAAATCCAATTTCGCCGACACCTGATTCCAGTTTAAAGCGGTCAGCCGGGCCATCATGATAACTTTTTTGAACTGGAATGAGCCGGCCAAAATGTTTTTCAATTTTTTTTTGAATTGTTTCCGCACTGACCCATCGTTTGGCATACAAATCAGAATGTCCGACAGGCATCAATTCAATAAAACGAACCCAAAAAGGGTATTTGCGCGTTAATTGTGCCAATGCCGTCCATTCGTCATCATTGATGCCATTCATTGCAACCACATTGAGTTTGATTGGATTGATTCCTGCTTCATGAGCGGCAATCAGTCCATTCCAAACCTTTTCCCAGCGATTGGTACCAGTAATCATTTGATATTTTTTTGGATTCAATGTGTCTAAGCTGATATTGATTCGATCAATCCGGGCATCAATGATATCTTGTATGTGACGTTCAAGTAAGATGCCATTGCTTGTAAAGGAAATATCTTCAAGTTCGGCAAGGGATGTCAGTTGGTTTAAAAATGAGAAAACGCCCTTTCTGACAAGCGGTTCACCACCTGTAATTCGCACTTTTTTTATGCCCAGAGGGATTGCCGTTTTGATGATACGTAAAATTTCTTCATAGCATAAAATGTCCTTATGATTTAGCTTTTGGAAAACAGGTCCGGTACGACAATAGATACATCGCAAATTACAACGATCTGTAATCGATACGCGCAAGTAATTGAGTTGTCTTTGCCATCGATCAATTAAATTCATAGGCCGGGAATTGTTCCTTTTTTCTGTATTTGTGGGCAGGCTAGAAAGAGAGTAAAGGTTGAGCAAATCCTTTTGTAATCTGCTCAACCTGTAAGTTACATTGATGAGGGAGCTTAGTGTATGACAGTTTCCACGCGACGATTCATTGCACGATTTTCTTCAGTATCATTTGGTGCAACTGGTTGTGAAATGCCAAAACCTTTAGAAGAAAGCTGATTGCTTGAAACGCCTCCCTGAATTAAAATTTTCTTTACATTATTTGCTCGCTTTTCTGACAGGCTTTGATTGTAATCCACTGTACCTGTACTATCTGCATGCCCCTGAAATTCAACGCGCAGGTAAGGATTGGATTTAAAAACCTTAACAGAATCCAATAATTTTTGTTTGTACTGCCCTTTCACATCTGCTTTATTCCAATCAAAAAGAATTTCATGAATGTTCCAGCAACCATCTGCATCAACAACTGCGCCATCAGGTGTTCTATTGCATCGGTCTGCATCGTTAGAAACACCATCACCATCAGCATCTGCGCCCTGGATATTCATTTCAACCAGACCTTCTTTTGATCCGGTAAAAAATATACTTTGAACAAATGCTTTCATCGCCTCTTTGGAATTCAACTTACTGGCAGAAACAGCAAAACCACATGATGCCTTTTCAGACATCTGACTTAAATATGTCGCACCTTTCGGATGATTTCCAACACGAATGGTATACAAACAGAGTCGTTTTCCCAAATCTGATGCTAATATTTCGGTGGACTTCAATGCATAATTATTACTGGACATGCCATCACTGATAATTATCATTGCAATATTTCCTGATACGGCTTTAAGATCGTATTTGCCGGCATTTATTGCTGCACTCATGGAAATATTTCCTTTTGCAGTGGTCACATCATTTACAGCCACTTGAAATTGATGTGGATTGTGACGTGAAAGTCCATAAATTAATTGCGTTGTATTTGCAACTGTTCTCAGTCCGCTGGTTAATTCCAAATCCTTAAGTTCGTGGTTCAACATGGTAAGGATATTTTTGGATACATCAAGCTTTTTCTGACCAAACGCTTGATCATTTAAAGTTGATGTCGCATCAAATATGACCAGTAACGTTTCGATTTTTTGTAGGGCATCAGTTTGAATGCCTGGATCAATTGTCTTTTTTCCAAAAAAAGAACATGCTGACATCATTACACACATCACAAAAATTACAGTTGATTTGCTCCAATTTTTCATCATAAATAATCTCCTTTTGTTTTTCTCATTAAATTCCAAAATAAGCGATTTGCCATTTTCTTTTTAAATGTATTCAAAAAAAGCAAATAACGAATCGTTAATTTTGGACATCAAACATAATATGTTTGCGCACTATATTAAACATTGGATAAATGTCAATATATTATTTTAGCAAAGTATCTTTCATTTGAAAAAGTTACTTTATTCATTGACTTTTATTTATTACACAAAAAATAATGGGCAGTTTTTCTGAACAACTCCGGCCTCGGATATTGACTGGCGTACCAATTCTTAGGCATCAGCATTTTTTAATTCATTGTTTCGTTCTGCCTTGTAATGATTATTTTTTTCAATATTTGTTTTTAACAAACAACAGGCAATCTGGTGATTGGGACGTCCATTCTGATCATATGTAATATTTCCCGGCTGAACCAGTTTATTCATAACACATCCTTCAGGAATATCCAGATAAAACAATTGTCGCTCATTTATCGGCGGCATGGTGTGAAGTTTTTGATCTTTAATACAGTAACTATGAATCGGATAATCCTCACACAGAGGGCATTGATATACCCTTCCATTTGGAAACACAAAAAAATGTTCGGATACCCGCCCTGCGCATTCAAAGGTTTCATCAGGCTCAAGGAATACCTTTGGATATGTTACAGATATTCCAAAATCCACAACTTTCTTTGCAACTGGGGGAACATATGTCATCCATTCTTCATAAGTTACCTGTAAATTTCTGTTTGGGCTTGCATGTGCGGATTTACCACGAATACCAATTATCTGAATAAAAAATTTTTGAATGTTTAATGGCGCAATCAATGATGGCAGCTTATGGAGAGCTTTGATATTCATTGCGCTTACAGTATAAATCAGGCTGACTGAAAATCCCTTTTTTCTGGCAGCCTGAATACCTTGAATGCATCGCTCAAATGATCCTTTGCCCCGAATGTTATCGTTTATCAATGGATCAGGGCCATCTAGGCTGAAACTAAAAAAATCAACATCATTTGTGGATACCTTATCAAGAATGCTACAAAATAAATAACCATTGGTATCCACAGTTATGGAACGATACCCAATTTTTCTGGCATATTTGATTGTTGCGGGTAAATCTGAATGAAGGGTCGGTTCTCCGCCCAATAAAACCAGATCTGTATTGTCTCTTCTGAATAGATCCAACCATTTAATGATTGTTTCTAAAGGAATAGCACCTGAACCATGCTGTTTGGGATCAATATAACAATGTTTACAAGATAGATTACATTGCGTTGTGATATGAAAAAAAACACTTCGTGTATTGCGCTTAAACTGAATAGTCGGTTTCATTGATTTTCTAAAGAATCCTTCGAAATGTTCTCATCAAATGATACAGGATATGAACCATCAAAACATGCTTTACAAAAGTTCGTTTCAGGCTGAGGCGTACAGGTAGATTTTAAAAGTCCTTCAATACTGATATAATGAAGGCTATCCAGGCCCAGAAAATCTTTTAATTCTTCTTCCGTTTTGCTGGCTGCAATTAGCTCACCTCGCGTAGAAAAATCAATACCATAATGGCAGGGATATCTATGCGGTGGGCTGCTGACACGCATATGAATCTTATTAACGCCCAACTCGCGAAGTGTTTTCACACGGGTCTTGATGGTTGTACCGCGAATGATAGAATCTTCAATAATAATGATATCTTTTCCCCTTAACACTTCCTTTATGGGATTGAGCTTGACACGGACACTAAAGTCTCGCATACTTTGAGTGGGTTGAATAAAGGTTCGCCCAACATAATGATTGCGGATCATGCCCATTTCAAATGGAATTCCCGATGCTTCAGAATAGCCAATGGCAGCGTATGTACCAGAATCAGGAAATGGCATGACCAGATCTGCATCTACCGGTGCTTCTTCTGCAAGACATCGGCCATGAGATTTTCGTATTTGATATACATTTTTTCCATCAAATGTGCTGTCTGGCCTTGCAAAATAAATATACTCAAAAATACAAAATGCCCGTTGTTGACCTTTTGGCAACTGTATCGACTTGATTCCCAAGTCGCTGATAATTACAATTTCACCTGGTTCCAATTCGCGAATAAAATTTGCCTGAACCAAGTCCAACGCACATGTTTCAGAGGCCAGCACCGGTTTTCCCTGCAATTCCCCAAGGCATAATGGCCGAAATCCATAAGGATCGCGTATGCCAACAAGTTCGCCTTTGCTTGTCAACAATACATACGAAAAAGCACCTTTCATGCATGAAACAGAACTGATCAAAGCTGATTCAAGGCCCAATTTCATATTTTTCACAAGCAAATGTAAAAATAATTCGCTATCAGTCGTGCTTTGTAGAATAGACCCGGAATCTTCAAGCTGGTTTTTTATTTCCAGTGCATTGACCAGATTGCCATTATGCGCCACTGCATAAGTTCGTTTCCGATGACGTACCATAAATGGTTGTGCATTAATAAGCGTAGATCCGCCAGTTGTAGAGTATCGCACCTGACCAATGGCAGAATGGCCTTTTAATGATTCCAGATGCTTGAGCGTAAATACGTCTGAAACCAACCCCATATTTTTATATGTTTGCACACCATTGCCATCGAAAACAGCTATACCAGCACTTTCCTGGCCACGATGCTGAAGTGCGTACAAACCAAAATATGAAAGTTTTGCAGCTTCGGGATGGTTATATATTCCAAAAATACCACAGGATTCTCTGGGTTTTTCAAAATCATCATCAGGTATATTATCCATCTTTTATCTCTAACTTTATTTTTATTTTGACATTAAATGAGGAACTTATTTTTGAGAATTCCTAAATACAAAAAAAATGAATCTATAGACAAAATATAATCAAAAAGCAAGATGAATTTCATAAAAGGAAATGAAATTTTGTTTCGGTCTGTTTAAGCCATCTGATCGAGATATGGATCAATCAGATTTTTTAAATGCTCTATGGCATAAGGTTTTGTCAGATAACCATTAACGCCCACATCCTTACATGCCTGTTTATCACTTTTCAAATCTGATGCGCTGATAACAATAATTATAACATCATGATTCAGCACGTTGGATTCAGGATTCCGAATAATTTTTGTCAGCTCAATAGCAGACATATCTGGCATAAACAGATCCGCAAGGACAAAAAGATAATCTTTACGCGCCAGTTTTGCAAGGGCTTCATCGCAATTTCCGGCAAGATCGGGTATGAAACCAAGTTCTTTGACATTGTTTTCTGCAATTAATCGGTTAATTACTTCATCATCAACAATTAATATCTCATTTGTGCGATATTTATTTTCAGAGGGTTTCTCTTTCACCCTTTTATATGAAGTCGTTTGTTCTAGTAAGTTTAACAGTGCACCATAATGGACAGGTTGAATGAGAACATCATGTAAAGCCACAGGTCTGTCTGTGCCAATTTTTTTTAACAGAACCCATCTGGCATTCATAACAGCAGGGTTTTCTTCAAACCTGTCTTTAATGCATGAAATGTCTTCATCATAGGTTAATTGATCTACAAACATTAATTTGCATTCAGTCTGGTTAATATTGAGATCTCTCAACACTGAAAACGTATCAATAGAATCTTTGGCTTCATGACATTGACAATGAAATTTTTTTAATATTTGAACAAATGCCTGTCTTGATTTATCATGGGGATGAATAATTAATACATCAATTTGTTCAGAAGATTCTCCTGACGCCTGATTATCTGATACAATTTTATGATCTGGTATCAATGCAGTAAACTCGAATGTCGATCCCATACCTTCATCACTTTTAACGAGAATATTACCATTCATTAACGCAACAAGTTGTTTTGATATAGATAAGCCCAGGCCAGTCCCGCCATATTTTCTTGTGGTAGAGGAGTCAAGTTGTGAGTATGGTTTAAAAAGTTGATTCAGTCGATGTGCAGCAATGCCTTTTCCTGTATCCTGTACGGCAAAAAGGAGTGTATCTTCTGATTGCCTGCTGACGGAAATGGACACCTCACCATCATCAGTAAATTTTATTGCATTATTAATGAGATTGATAATAATTTGTCGCAGCCGGTTGGGATCTCCAATAACTGTTGTATGAAGATCATCTTGAATAATACAGGCATATTCCAGACCTTTTTTATATGCTTCAATGGAATAAATGTCAGATATATTTTCAAGCAATTCTCTTAAATCAAATTGTATTTGTTCTAACTCTAATTGATTCGCTTCGATTTTGGATAAATCCAGAAGATCGTTAATTAAGCAAAGTAAAGAGGTTCCTGCCTGTTGGGCAGTTATGATATAATCTTTCTGTGTATTTGTCAGTTCTGTCTTGAGCAGGATTTGCAAAATATTTTGAATACCATTCATGGGCGACCGGATGTCATGACTGATATTGGCTAAAAAATCGCTTTTCGCAGCATTGGCTTTGGCAACACGCTTGATTGCATCCTGAAGTGCCACCTGTGTTTTAACACGCATCAATAATTCTTGATTATTAAAAGGCTTCGTCACATAATCTACAGCACCAATTTCAAAACCTTTTACAATATCATCTATTTGCGTTTTGGCAGTAAGAAAAATGACTGGAATGTCTGCTGTTTCAGCTTTTGATTTGAGAATGCTGCAGATTTCAAAGCCATCAATGTCAGGCATCATGATATCTAAAAGCACAAGGGCCGGTTGATTTTTTTCAATTGCATGTACCGCCTTTTTGCTGTCAGTCAATGCCAGAATGCGATATCCATTCTGTTTCAAAACCTGGCCCAACAGTTGGATATTCTTTGGGATATCATCAACAATGACAATAAGTGGTGATTCCATTACCCCCCCCCTCACTGGAAATAAAATGTATCGACTGTATTCCAATTATTTTACTAAGAGAGAAAATCTTTTCAGCACTTCCGACAATCGTTCAATATCAAACATTTCAGCCAAAGAAAGTATTTCATCTGTCCAAGCTATAATAGGCTTACAATTGAAGGAAGCACTGATTGATTTTATTTCATTTGCAATATGCTCAATTTCATCTACCAGGATGCCTTCAGTGATATGCATCGTAATTTGTGGTTCAAAGCATTTAATTTTTTCAATCAATTCGATTGGAACTTTGTCATTTTCATCCAGAAAAGTTTTATTCTGACCAGATGTTTGATCATCAAAAGGCATGTCAAAAGGAATAAATTTTTTTAAACTTTTGATAACAGATTTTTGACTGACAGGTTTGGTAAGATAATCATCATGTTTAACATTATCTAAATCCGTTGAAAGGCCTTTCATGGCTGATGCAGAAAGAATGATGACTGGAATATGACACGTTCTGTCATCATTTTTAAGTTTTTGAGTCGCCTCAAATCCATCCATCACAGGCATCTTGATATCCATGAAAATGACATCCGGTTGAAATTCTTTCGCCTTTTCAATGGCTTCCAAACCATTCATGGCAGTATCTATATGAAAATTGAAATCTATCAAAAAACTTTCCATTAACATCAAATTATTCAGTACATCATCAACTACCAGTATTTTTGCATCAGCAAAAGTTATTTGATCAATGTCATTATTATCAGAATTCGGCATCGGCTCGGAGGTTTTTTCAGAAGTAACTGCCACATCTGGTAATTCAAATTGAAACACAGAACCTTTATTAATTTCACTATGCACACTGATTGTGCCATTCATCATTTCAATGAGCCTTTTGGTTATCGCCAGCCCGAGACCTGTTCCACCATATTCAGAAATTTTTTGTCCATCTTGTTGCCTGAATGCATCAAATATTATTCTTTGCTGGTCTTTTGGAACTCCTACACCCGTGTCATGAACACCTATGATCAGGTTTATTTTATCTATATCGTCAGTACATCCTTTCCTGGCCACTATCTTTACAGAACCCATATTTGTAAATTTAACAGCATTTCCAATCAGATTGAATAAGATTTGTCGGAGACGTACTTCATCAATAATCAGAGTTTCAGGCAGATCCGGATCAACATCACAATGAAAAGAAAGGCCTTTTGCCTGTATACTCTGATTAAAGGATAAATGCATTTCTTGTAACAAGGTTCTAAGAGAAATATTCGCATATTGAAGATCCAATTTTCCCGCTTCAATTTTTGAAAGATCCAGAATATCATTGATAAGAATCAGTAGCGTTTTTCCACTTCCCACAATGGTTTGCAAATAATTTTTGTGTTTTTCCTGTGTCAAGTCTTTTTTCAACAGTTCTGAAAAACCAATAATGGAATTGAGAGGTGTCCTGATTTCATGACTCATGTTTGCCAGGAATTGAGATTTGGATTTATTGGCTTTAATGGCTTCCTGTTCAGCGCGTAAACGTGTTTCAACCTCAATTTTCATTTGCGCAATTGTATCCTGAAGTTTAATTGTGCGATCCTTCACTGTTTGTTCCAAAAGTTCCTGATGATCACTGATTCTGCTCAACATATAATCCATTGCTATTTTTACTGCCATAATTTCTTGTGTGATGATACCGTTTAATTTAGGCAGCGGTGTCAAATTTTGAATGTTTTTTACCCTGAGGTGAAATGCTATCTGTGCGAAAGGTTTAATCATTAAAGAGATCATCAACCAAAAAATAGAAATAATGCCAACAATGGTTATAATACCAAAAAGAAAACTGATCTGAATATTTTTTTCAATATAATTTAAAAACTGACTGTTTATTGTAAAATATGCTAAACCAATTAAATCTTTTGTTGAAGGAGAATATAAGAGAAGCTCTGTTTCGATACAATCATTACAGACAAAGCTTGAAGTAGAAATATCAAAACAGCGATCTTTTTCATCATGGTCATCATGAAAAGAAAGGTCGATTGTGTCATAATCCATTGCCAGACGAATGCCAACCAGGAATTGAAAGTTTGTTTTTGAATCTTTTAACAATAAAATGCTTCCCATAAAGTCTTTTAATTTTTTGGGCGTAAGTGTTTCGCGATGAGATTCGATATAAGTTTCTAATCTGAATGCCTGAATTTGAGATAGCGCAGTAACACTTGATATCGAATTATTTCTGATCTCAGGAAGCAAAACTAAATTCCAGAAAAAAACTGCAAGGCATGTAAATATGATTCCCAAACCGATAAACATGAATAATATCGCTACACGAAGTGGAATATATTTTTTATTCTTTTTATTCATATTTTTTTGACACTCTTAAAAAAAATGCTTTCATCTTGATTTTTGCAAGAAGAAGTGTTTGTACGTTCAGGTAAGGAACGATTTTATCTGTAATATAAATACCGCCCGTTACACCCTTCTCAACATCGCCTTCAAATGGAGAAAAGACAATAAAATTGTTTTTAATACTTTTTTTAATGATTGATACAAGTGGAATCATAGATTCAGCGATAAAAATGCCTGCAATGTTTTGATTTTCAGAATATTCAATATCAAGAACAGTGGAAATATTCAGCTTGATAGGGATATTACGAATTTTTTTTAACTCATTTAAACGATCAGCCATATCATTTGCAGTTTTAACATCGTATTGATACACAATAACAACATGAAGATGGTTATCTTCTCCTATTTTGCTGTGGATGTTCTGGTCAGACGCCAAAAAGCTGGGAAACAAATTAATGCCGATTAATACCCGATTATTCGGATACGCTGCGGTCACAAAAAATAAGAGCAAAAGGAATGGATAAGCAATCTGCAACCAATTTGTCCTTATTTTTTGGATATATGTCGATACAAATATAAGCATTTGTAAATTCTTTCTGAAAAATTAGAAAAACATTTTCTTGATAGTTAATGATGTCATCTCATTATTTTTGTAGTTCTAAAAATCAATTCAAGTATTACAAAATAAAGCTTTTCAATATATTTATCATTTGATACATTATTTTTGTTTTAATTACAAGTTAAAAAAAATTGTTCTGATCGGATATTTTGTATTCTAATAAGGACAATCAAAAGCATTGATATGAACCGATAAGGAAATATTGGTAAGATTTTATTTGATGAAAACCCGCAGTGAGGAATTATTGTTTGAGTTTTTCTCTATGGAATTATTAAAAAATAAGTTCCTCATTTCTGAAAGAGTCAATTCTATTCATTTTGAACCTGGATTACACAGAAAAAAATGAATAAGATGAATTAAAAGTGTTTGATTTCATCTTATTCATCTTCTTCAGCGTAAT
>Ga0272440_1001992_pt1 | contig 16218 bp, 7 predicted proteins | sample SSMMMBAug17_FD_192440 | JGI IMG/M metagenome (GOLD analysis project Ga0272440, IMG submission 192440) | Marine sediment archaeal communities from Little Sippewissett salt marsh, Falmouth, MA, United States - SSM-MMB-Aug17 | ecosystem: Environmental > Aquatic > Marine > Wetlands > Sediment ... | reverse complement strand
TTGTAGTTCGGAGGGCGAACACAAGGTTCGCCCCTACATTGGTTTCGGACATTGGTTGGATTCTGGTTCTTGTGAGTGAAATTGATGAAATTGAACTTTTTCCCCTAACTTGTACATACGCCCATGAGGAACTTATTATCAGAGATTTCCTTAGGAATGCTCTGAAAATAACATGCTCATTTTTCTTGAACGTACAAAAAAAAAATAAGGTCGTGTAGAGACGTAGCATGCTACGTCGTGTAGAGACGTAGCATGCTACGTCTCTACAGTACAATTACGTATTTTGTAATGCACTGGATACAATTTCATAAACATCTTTAGAAAGTTTATCACAATTTACAATACGATTGAGTTGATTATTCATCAATGATTGTCTGGCTTCATCGTATTTTCGCCAGTGATTGAATGCAGCAACCATGCGTGATGCAATTTGTGGATTAATTTTGTCCAGTTCAAGAACAATATCCCCAAGAAGTTCGTAAGCTGCTCCTGTTGCATGATGAAAATGATAATGATTGTTGTTGACAAAGCTGCCAATCAGCGCTCTTACACGATTTGGGTTCTTAAGCGAGAATGCTTGATGATTCAATAATGCTTTTACCCGATCAAGGGTATTTTCTAATTGAGAACCTGCCTGAACAGCAAGCCATTTGTCCAAAACCAGTGGATTATGTTGCCATCGCTCATAAAAAATATTGCAGGCTTCCAAAAAATTTTTATGATCCGAATGGCTAAGAGATTGTAATGCAGAAAATGCGTCGGTCATGTTATCAGCAGATTTAAACTGACCCAATGCAAGGGCTTTTGTGTCTTTATTGTCTAAAGCGACCAGATAATCAAGGGCCATGTTTTTAATGCTTCGACGTGCCACTTCAGCGGGTTCATATTCATATTCAGTCTGACTATAATTGTCATTATATAAGATAATAAATTGTTTTGCCAGCCGGTTGGAAATAATTTCTTTCATTTTCTTCCTGGCAGAATGGATGGCATCCGGATCAATTATTTCATTTTTATCTGAACAGAAATGTGCAATTTCATTGTCAGAGGGTATTTTAAGCATTTCTGTGATCAAAATTTTGTCTTCAATAGGCGGTGTCAAGAGTTTTTCAAGGGCATCCAGAAAATTATCAGGTGTTTTCATAGGTTCATTTTTTTGGCAGGCACAAATCATCTGATATAATAGCTCAAGGAATATTTGACGATTTTGATCCCAACGATTGAAATCATCTGTATCAAGCGTCATTAAGAACAATCGTTCTTCAAGGGTGTAGTCTATAGATACCTTGACACAGGCTGAAAAGTCACGAAATAATGAAGGCACTGGTTCTTCAGGAATATGAATAAATTCAAACGTTTGCTCGATTTCAGAGAATTGAAGGATACGTGTTTGAGATATTTGTTTATCATCAGCAAGCTGAAGTGGAAAATGTTCACCCCTGGCATCAAGTAATGCCATATCTATGGGAATCAGCAATGGATTTTTTTCCAATTGCCCGGGAGTTTGCGGGCATTTCTGTTCAAACGTCAATCTGTAGATTTCAAGCTCTGGATCGTATTCACGCCTGACAAGTACTTTGGGTGTCCCTGCCTGCGTATACCACAATTTGAACTGATCCAGTTTCATTTCTGATACATCTTCCATAACACTTAAAAAATCTTCAACTGTAATCGCCTTGCCATCATATTGATCAAAATAATAATCCATCCCTTCAAAAAATTCTTCCTCACCTAATAACCGATACAACATCCGAATAACAGCAGCCCCTTTTTCATAGACTGTGGATGTATAAAAATTATTCATTTCAATATAATGATCTGGTCGAACAGGATGCGCTGTGGGGCCATCATCTTCAGGAAACTGATGTAAACGCAAGGTTTGAACATCTGTGATGCGTTTTTGAACCCTGGATACAGACGTTTCTTCAGTGTACAGTTGATCTCGAAAGACAGTGAGTCCTTCTTTTAAGCAAAGCTGGAACCAGTTTTTCAATGTAATGCGATTGCCGGTCCAGTTATGAAAGTACTCATGTGCAATGACACGTTCAATATTTGCATAGTCTTCATCTGTGGCGGTTTCTGGATCTGCCAGAATGCATTTGGCATTGAATATATTTAATCCCTTATTTTCCATGGCCCCCATATTAAAATCATTTATAGCGACAACCATATAGATATCCAGGTCATATTCCAGGCTAAACTTATCTTCATCCCAAAAGATGGCATTTTTCAGGGATTCCATAGCAAATTCACATCGGTCGATATTTTCTTCCTCTGCATAGATTCGAACAATGATTTTATTCTCAGAGTTTGTATATATCGTATCTTCGATATAGTTCAGGTCACCAGCAACCATTGCAAACAAATAGGATGGCTTTGGGATTGGATCTTCCCATGTTACCCAATGGCGGCCATTATTAAAGTTGCCAGATTGGATTAAATTCCCATTGGACAACAACACTGGATACTTTTCGACATCAGCCTCAATGGTGCAGGTGTAAGGACACATGACATCTGGACGATCCAGGAAAAAGGTAATTCTGCGAAACCCTTCAGCTTCACATTGTGTACAAAATATATCGTTTGACACATACAAACCTGACAGGCTTGTATTTTCGTGCGGCTTAATGCGCGTTTGAATATTTAGGTCGAAAGATTTTCCTACTTTATAAACTATCAATGCTTCGGGTGTCAGATTGTAATCACCTGAACTTAATTCATTACCATCCATAGAAATGGATATCAATTCAAGATCTTCACCATACAGATGCAATAATTTTTGTTTATTTTTCATATCGTTGACACGATCTATCTTCATTATTGTGCGAACGTCTGTATGGGTTTCTTGCAGATCAAAATATATGTCGATATGTTGAATATCGAAATCTGATGGCATATAATCGCTTAAATACTTTGTTTGCGGTTTATTCATGAAAACTCCATTGTTTTTACCGAAAAATGCGGCTATTCATTATTTCGCGTAATCACCATATTATCGCGGTGAATGATTTCATCATAAGGTTTTTCCCCAAGAACATCTTCAATTTCATGACTTTTTTTACGCATGATCAATTGAATATCATCTGAGGAATAATTGGTCAGACCAATACCAATTTCCTGACCAGTCTGTGTTTCAATGGATATTGCATCTCCAATAGAAAATTTGCCCTGTACGCCAATCACACCAATGGGTAACAGGCTTGTACCTTTGTTAAAAATGGCATGATTGGCGCCATCATCAATTTGAACTTGTCCTCGGGTTTTCTTGGAAAAAGCAATCCAGCATTTTCTATTTTTCATTTTTTGATTCATTGGAATAAAAAAAGTGCCCACGTTTTGGCCATCGAGAATCTGACTTAATATATCCATTGATGCTTTAGCAATAACCATTGGAATACCGGCTGTAGTGACTTTTTGAGCGGCTTTAATTTTTGTAAGCATCCCACCAGTGCCCAATGTTCCGGGTATATCTGATGCACAATTTTCTAAATCTCGCGTGATTGATGAAACGAGCGGAATCAGCCTGGCATCGTCGTACTTTCTGGGATCTTTGTCAAACAAACCCTCTATATCAGTTAAATTGATCAACAGATCAGCATTGAGCATCAGTGCCATCATAGCTGATAATTGATCATTATCGCCAAATTTGATTTCTTCAACAGCAACAGTATCGTTTTCATTGATTATAGGCGTGACATTCCAATCCAGTAATGCACGAATCGTATTTCTTGCATTAAGATAGCGGGTGCGATTGGATAAATCTGTACGAGTCAACAAAACCTGTGCAACTTTATGATCAAAAAAATCAAAGGCTTTTTCGTATTCCTGAATTAATCCTGCCTGGCCAATGGCAGCAATGGCCTGTCTTAAAGGAATTTCTGATGGTTTGGATTTTAGATTTAACTTACGCATTCCAGCAGCAATAGCGCCTGATGAAACAATTGTAATCTGTTTGCCCTTTTCAATCAACTGATGTACCTGCATGGCCAGATGGCGGATAACTGTAATATTCAGTCCTTGATCTGTAGTCAGTATATTACTGCCCAGTTTAATGACAAGGCGATTAATGTTTTTTAAAAATGGTTTTCGTTTGTTTTTGTCTGACATTCATGATTCCTGTGGAAATGCAGATTGGCTATGCTGGTTAAAACCAATAATACGCCTTCTTTATTCATTTCATATCGTATTTTTATTTATGTTTTGAGTATATTATAAAAAAGTGTTGACCGGAGAAGGCCTATTTCCTAACTCGGAATAAAGTCCGCTGGCCGCTTTTCAACCAGTTTAATGGCCTCTTCCGGACATCCAATGGCACATTGCCCACATCCCAGACACTTCTTTTCATCAACACAGGCATGGCCATCATCATCCAGATGAATAGCGTGAAACCAACATCTTGCCACACAAGTTTCACATCCAGTACAGATATCAACATTGATTTCAGGAATATATCTGCTGGGATCACAAAGCGCCACGCCATCAGATATAAGCAAGGTAAACGATTGACAGCAACAACCACAACAATTACATATGAACGCCCCGACATCCGCTTTGTTCATTGTTACATGAACCAGGCCTGCTTCCTCAGATTTTTCAATAATTTCAAAAGCTTCAGTTTTTGAAATTTCTCGCCCCGAACCCCTTTCAATGGTATATTCTGCACCGCGATTGACTTGAATGCAAACTTCCAAAGGCGCATCACATTTACGCATACTTAAACGACATGTACAATTTGTTACTGCAAGCTTTGTCGATGTTTCAATTATTTCTCGCACATTCTCAGGTGACAGGATTTGTGCTTTACCTGTATCAATTGTTTCGCCAATAGGGATAACTCGGGTGATCGGCCTTGGCAAAAATTGCGTCAAAACAGGGGCAAGTTTGGGCCATTCTTCAGACATATAGCGTTTCCAGGCATCATAAAACGCCTGTGTTGCCTCAGGCCAGGTTATAGTGGCATCGTGGAACTGAGCGATATGCGCGGGCGCTTTCCAATGTGTATCATTATTTTTCACCTTTTTAAATGCCAGTCCTTTTCTAAACATGTCGTTTAAGTCTGATGCAATATCATTTGTTGAACGACCGAGCTTTTCACTCATCTGCTGGACAGTTCCAGGCAATGAGATCAACAAATTTGCCTGATCATCATTGATCATCAGGGACAGAATTTCAGGCAGGTATTTTGAATCTGCATGAAACATGTTTTCTGCAAATTTTTGATAAGGATTAATCGTGTCTTTCATATTGTCTCCTGTAAATGAGGGTTATGCTTTTTCAATCCCAAGCCTTTTTAAGTCATTTGAGTTGGCTTTGGCTGTCTCAGGCGGTGGGGCTTGAGGCGTTTGTGCCGGTTTCTGCTGTGCGCCATTGCTTTTGGCTTTATTCTTGGATTTTTGTTTTAGACTGGCCTTAACAGCAGCTTCAGTATATTCGATACGATGATGATGAATTCCTGTGAGTATTTTGTTAAACTTATGCGCAATTCGATGAAGATCTCTGAGTGTCAATTCACAATTATCCAGTTGACCATCAGAAAAGATTTTATTTATCAGGCGTTGTACCAGCCCTTGAATACGTGCAGGTGTAGGATTTTCTAACGCTCGCGAAGCAGCTTCAACAACATCCGCCAGCATAACCAAGCCGGCTTCACGTGTTTGGGGTTTTGGGCCCGGATATCTAAAATCGTCCTCTTTTACAGCATTTTCGCCTTTTTGTTGTTTGGCTTTTTCATAAAAAAATGAAATCATGCTGCTGCCATGATGTTGTTGAATCGTATCACAAATCGCTTTACCCAGTTTATTTTTTTTGGCCATTTCAACGCCATGTTTAACATGTGAGATGATAATCAAACTCGACATGGATGGCGCCAGCTTATTGTGTCGATTGATCCCTCTTTGCTGATTTTCTACAAAATAAAGTGGGTTTTTCATTTTACCAATATCATGATAATAGCCACAAACCTTTGCAAGCAGAGGATTGGCGCCAATTTCTGATGCCGCAGCCTCAACCATACTGCCAACAATGACCGAATGATGATATGTGCCGGGAGCTTCAAGCATCAGGCGATGAAGCAAAGGTTTATCCAGATTGGCCAGTTCAAGAAGTTTAATATCTGTTGTATAAGCAAAGGTAATTTCCATCATTGGTGTCATACCCGCAGTAACAATTCCAGCACTCAGACCGCCGACATATCCAAAAATCCAGTCTAGAAACAGTTTACTTAAAAATAATTCAGAACAGTATGCACGCATGGCAGTTGCTACGATTATATTTAACAGGCCTATTTTTGCACCTGCTTTAATAAAAACATTTCTTTCTCGGCAATAACGAAGCCAATATGCGCCCATCGCGCTGTTAATAAAAAAATAAATAAAATATGCCAGATTATTATCAAAAAGAATTGCGGCACAAATTGATGTGATTAATGCAAATGGAAATGCGGCACGTAGTCCCATAAATAAACAGATTGTCATTGCGCCTGAAGCCACTGGTATGCCAAGCACCATTGATGATAACGACAATGGTGATACACCATTTTGTGTGAATGATTTGGCAAATGCAACTGAAATTTCAGTAATAAAAACAAACAATACAAGAATCAGTGACAGAAACAATAAATTTTTATTATAATTCAGCGTAATATAAGGTGCATGCCCAAAGTGGATAATATGGTAAGCAAGCAATAAAATAAACATTAAGATTGCAAGACCGATGCTTTTGGCAATTGTTTTTCCCTGGTTTTCCATATTATTCAAGGCATCAAGTTTGAGCAGTTGCTGTTTATTGATACGTTCGCCTTCACGTAAAAGCATTTCCCCTGCTTTGATCTGAAAAAGAATTGGGTTTATTGATGTCCATGCCTGATCTTTTCGGGTCTCTGTTTCTCTTTTATTAATTGTTACATTAGGTTGTATCAACGATTGAACAAGATCGACTATGAGCGTGATAATTTCATAATCCAGATCTTTTAACAGGGGCTGACCAATAATCCAAACCATTGCCTTGGCCTGATCTACCCCATAGAAACGTTTAATATCCTTGACAACCTGTTCTTTTTGTGAGGCAATATTTTTGACAATAATGCCTTCCTCAGCTTCTTTCAACAATAATGCCTTATTGGATACCACGCCATTAATCAAAAGAGCCCTTAAAATTTGATTGGTTAGATCTTGAATTTCTTTTGAAAAACGTTTGTTGACAAGGGTTAAATAATTGGTATCAGTAATTTGAACGCCCAGTTTATGTAGAAACTCATCTTTCTTTGCTTGAATTGCTTTTAAGAAATCTGGATTTTCAGACATGGGCATTTCCGCAACATTGGTCTGTGTGTTTGACTGAGATATATCGGCTGTTTGTTCCTGCGCGTTAATATCTGCTGTTTGCGTGTTGGATTGGGATTCTGGGATGGATTTATCATTTTGTGTCTTGATTTGTTTTTCAAGTTCATCAAGAAAGGTTCTCATTTCAGAAAAAGCATCCTGAATCCTTTTCATTAGCTTGAATACAAGGGTATCGTCAAAATCATACACTGTTAAAACAGCATCAAGTGATTGCTGACGAGATAACTTTGTCGCTTCCTTATCCTCAATAAGTAAATCAGTCGGCGCTTTAATATTTCGTTCAGCAACATCGCCTAATGCATAAATATGTTTTGTAACAACCAGATTGGGATATAGCATCAATGTCAAAACAAAAGTGAGCGTGAACAACAGAATCCATCGCGGATACTGAGAGCTAAGAAAATTATTTTTTGATGATTTTTTTACAAGTTGCATTGTTGTTCGTAAGCCTCAATTATATCTGACACGAGTTTGTGTCGGATGACATCATGTTTGTTAAATGACACAAAACGAATGCCATCAATATGTTTCAAGAGTGCCGATGCTTCAATCAAACCGGATGATTTATTGCCTGGCAGATCAATTTGTGTGATATCCCCTGTAATAACAGCTTTTGTATGATATCCCAGGCGTGTCAGAAACATTTTCATTTGTTCTGATGTTGTATTTTGTGCTTCATCCAGAATGACAAAAGAATCGTTCAACGTTCGACCCCGCATAAATGCCAGTGGTGCAACTTCGATAGCACCTTTGTGCATCAAGTCAGCGGCTTTTTCAAAAGGCATCATATCGTGAAGAGCATCATAAAGTGGACGAAGATATGGATTGACTTTTTCAGCCAGATCACCTGGTAAAAATCCCAGCGATTCGCCTGCTTCAACTGCCGGTCGTGTGAGAACGATGCGTCGGATTTCGTTTTTACATAAGGCGGATACTGCCATAGCCATTGCCAGATACGTTTTGCCAGTACCCGCCGGGCCAATTCCAAATACAATATCATATGATTTTATAGATTCGATATAATCTTTCTGATTTTTTGAACGTGGGGTGACCGGTGATTTTTTGGTGGTAATAGAAACAGATTCTAAAAAAATTTTTTTTAAGTTGGCTGAATTGTCCTGGCTCAAAATGCGAATGGCATATTCCACATCCTGTTCATATACAGGATAGTTTTGAAGCATCAGGCCATGCAATTGCATGATAATATTGGCAGCCAAATCATTCATTACTGGCTCACCTTTAATAATCAAAGCATTGCCTCGATGATTGATCCTGACATCAAGACTTTGTGCGATGATATTCAGATTTCTGTTGTTTTCACCAAATAATTGTCTCAAGAATTGAATATCATCAAAATCAAGGGTCAGATGCCCATGTTTTTCTGTTTTAGCGATACCATTGGATGAAAAAGGTTGATCCATAAATAATCCATTTAAAAAGTCAATAATTGAAGTCGATTTTCAAATGTTTTCATATTTAAGAAAACTTGTCAAAATAAATTTCTAAAATTTAGGTCGATATGGACAGAATATCCTCATTTTATTCTATAAAATAATCTGTAATACCGAGATGTTAAGCGAGTTATGTGATTTCTTCGCAACGGCCTTTAACATTTGCGTATCATATATCACGTATATATAAATTTTATTAATAAAATTCAATGGATTAATCAATCAATGCGATATGGGTTATATTGATTGACAATTCATGATTGTTTATGTATTTTCAAAATAAAGTTTATAGCGTACATCCCTCTTTGTTAAAACTATTCAGGACAAACACTTAGGAATGCTCTGAAAATAACATCCTCTTTTTCTTGATCGTACAAAAAAATAAGGTCGTGTAGAGACGTAGCATGCTACGTCTCTACAGTACAATTACCTAAAAACGAACAATATCAATAATGGGGAACTTATTTTCCGAGCATTCCTTAAAAAAAGAAAAATATCGTGAATAATTATCGCATTTTTACAGTAACAATTATTGGAATATGTATCAGTCAGATAATTGCCACATTCCATGTTTATATGTCAAATATTGAATTGGCAAGTCAAATTCAATATTTAACAGACAACAATTATTTAATTGTTCCCAACTTACACGTTTTACCCCAATTGCAATCCATTTTTACCGCTTTTATCGGTGGACTCTTTTTTACTGGAACCATTGGGCTGGGAATTATTAGCATAACACTTTTTGTAACATGGTTTTGGATACACATTACCCAAAAAAATAAGATTTTTTTAATGATTCTATTTTTACAATGGGCCATTGCAATTTATTTTGCAAATAGAAATGGATGGTGTGCTTTTACGCTGTATTTATGTATTATGCTGCCAGCATTATGTGTAATTAACATATTGATTTCAAAGAAAAACAGCATTCGATTGATCCCAAACCCCAAACTATTTTGGTGTTTGCCAGTATTATTAATGATAATGACATGCTATTTTACAGAACGTTCGGTTTCATTTCTTTCTATCAGAGATTATTTATTATTGTCAAATGATCTTGGGCACAAATTGAATGATTTGTATTATCGTTATACTTTGTATCCGGGTGAAATAATCAAACCATTTGCATTAAAGCAACAAAAAACATGTTATATTCATTTTGAAAAAAATGATGCAAAACGCTATATCAAGGCAGTTGAACGAAAATGTATTATGTACGATTACCTGCCAATTCCAGATAAAATTATGGCAAATATCGTATTGGAGGTTGATCCGCCTCATATTTATTTTCAGGTAAATGGCAGCGTTGTTGTAAAATCAGATATCATGAATTATTTACGCGAGACAAAATCTGTGTTTTCAGATTTTTCAGAGCAAACAGATGTCAATGAATTTTTTCGGATGTGTATTTTATTGTCATTGGTTATCAGCGCGCCTATTTTATTTTATATCTTAATGATGCAATTCATGTTTGGCCTTTTATGTTTGATAAGAATACCTGCTATTGTCAGTCAGTTTTTGGTAGTAGGAATGATTTGTATATGTTTTAGCCTTGTTATTTTACAGATGCCACAAAAATTTCCTGAAAATGCCACTCAAAATGATTGGCAGAGTGCATTTTCTAAGGCATATCAAGAATTGGATTGGCGACAGGCTGTCGTATTATTAAGATCAACGAAATTTACAGTAACCCGGAATGCGCATCAACAGGCATTGAAATGGTTGCAACAAACTGATCATCCGGTGTTAAAATATTGGTTGATTCGATATCTTTCTGAATCGAGAATTTCAATAGACAATACAGTATTTTTAAAATACCTTTCTGATCCAAATGTCAATGTGGTGTGTCAAACCTTATACGCGCTGGGACGACAGCGTGATCGATTATTAATTTCACACATTAAAGATTTTATTGCGGACTGTCCGCATTGGTATGTTCAGATGTATGCTTATCGTGCATTAAAGCGACTGGGATGGCGGAATTTTTCAGACTAGGATATCCTGATCATTATATTTCATGGAAGATCATACATCAAAAAAAAATAATATTTTGTGTTTTGTCAGCCACATTTATGTTATGATCGCTAACATGTTTTTCACTAAGGAATGCTCTGTAAATAACATACTCATTTTACTTGATCGTACAAAAAAATAAGGTCGTGTAGAGACGTAGCATGCTACGTCTCTACAGTACATTTACCTCAAAACGAACAATATCAATAATGGGGAAGTTATTTTCAAAGCATTCCTAACTTAAACAAAAACAGGAGAATAAAATATGTCTACCAATGAAGACAGCTATAAAAAATTATCAAAAGTATTGGATACTCTACCCAATGGCTTTCCAGAGACAGAAAGCGGTGTAGAAATAAAACTTCTCAAAAAAATATTCACTCCGAAAGAAGCAGACTTGTTTTGCGATTTGCGTCTTAGCTTTGAAACTCCACAACAGGTAGCTGACCGAACTGGTCGTCCATTGGATGGCCTTTCTGATATGATGAAAACCATGTGGCAAAAAGGGCAACTTTTTGGCGTTGATTTTGGTGAAGTGCAAATCTATAAAATGCTGCCCTGGGTTTTTGGGATATATGAGTTTCAACTCAAACGAATGGATCGGGAATTTGCAGAACTTTGCGAGGAATACAACCCTGTTTTTGGCAAACAGTTTTTTGAAAACACCCCGCAACTCATGCAAGTTATCCCCATTGAAAATGAAATTCAAAATACGCAGGCTGCGCTTCCTTTTGAAAAAGTTTCAACAATTATTGAAAAAGGTAAATCCTTTGCTGTCAATGAGTGTATTTGCAAAAAGGAAAAAGCCCTGCTGGATCAACGATGTGATAAGCCGCTTGAAGTTTGTATGGGCATTGCCCCTGCGCCAGGTGTTTTTGAAGGAAACAATCCCTGGGGCGGACGCGTTATCACCAAAGAAGAAGCCTACAAAATACTTCAGGAGGCTGAGGATGCAGGTCTGGTTCATATGACCAGCAACGTTCAGGATGGACAGTTTTATATTTGTAATTGCTGCGGTTGTTGTTGTGGTGTTTTACGTTCTATCAATGAATTGGGCGTAAAAAATGCCATTCATTCAAATTTCTATGCTGTTATTGATCCAGATCTATGCGAAAATTGCGGCCTTTGTGCTTCGGATAGATGTCAAATAGAGGCGATTCGTGAGGGGGATTCGGCTTATGAAGTGATCAAGGAAAAATGTATTGGTTGTGGTTTGTGTATTACCACATGTCCTGCTGAAGCCATTCATCTTGAAAGAAAACCTGAGGATGAATGCATTACGCCACCGAGTGATGAAAATGAATGGTTTAAAAAACGTGCGGATTCACGCGGGGTGGATTATTCTAATTTTGCATAACGAACATGGCAGTATTTTTCAACGCTTGGGCAAATCGAAAAAAACATACGTCATTCATCTTGATCATATAAAAAAAAATGAAGTCGTGTAGAGACGTTACATGCAACGTCTCTACGCCAAATTTGTTGAATTGATCATTATCGCTTCAAAAGAATCTTTTGCAGTGCTTTCTTTTCAAATGATTTGGGAAACATCTTTTCGCCATTCATAATAACAGGCGACACATCTTTGTGAAACAAAAAGACCGCGATTTCTTGTGCCAGGTGATCTCCATGCACAGTCGTAATATCACATGACCATTGGCCATTTTCTTGAATAAGCGTCGCAGGATTATTCTGGTTCGGCTTATTTGTCCAACCTTCATTATAAATGTACACAGCTATTTGGCAATCAGATGGATCAATATTCATGACCTGACCTTTAAGATTCGCAATGCGATTATTGTATTCAGGAACATACGTCACTTGTACAAATGGTTTAAGACTTTGTGAGGGGGTTTTGTCAAGTTTTTCCATGCGTACAATTGATGATTGGATATCAGATGGATTCAATCTTGAAACCAATGGATCTTGTTTATAATGGTATTGAATAAAATGATTGTCAGAATGAACTATTTTATTCGTGTCAGTTATTAATTGCTGAATTGTCAGGTGTAATGGAATGTCAATAGAAGACATATTCGGATCATCTAAACCGATTGTAATTGAACCATTATATTCGCCAGCTTCGAGACCATAAGAAAAAAATTGCACGTTTAAAGTCATCGCATCATTACTATTGATTGTACCAGACTCAGGCGTGACTGTTATAACAGCAAAATCACGATCCATTTTCAGAGCCAGTGAATCTTGTAAGTATTGTTTATTATATGATACCAGAAGTCCATCACTATTATCTTTATTGGTAAGCCCGATTGTATTTGAGCCAATGTCAAAGTCGGTTTGAATTTTTTGATATTGAACAAGAATTTCTCCATTTTTGTTCAGAATGATTTGCGCTGTAATTGTTCCATTTGAACCATACTGCCCATAATTGTTAAATTGAATGATCGCCTGATTCTGAGATGATTGAAAAAACACCTCTGATTCTCTCGGATGCATGTCATCCCAACACCATGCAATGATATTTGAAGGTATTCTGTTGGCAGGTATTTGGTCATTTTTATAACTTGCATAATACCAATTTACTGGACCAAAACCAATAAAACCATTTGAGCTAATATAAAAGTATTGATAGGTTTGCCCATAGAAATTAAATGGAAAATCAATCTTAAAAGGCCCTTGAAAATTATCATCGCGAAGGCCATTAACAGGCTGACCGGTTGAAGCTATATTTATCCAATCGTATACCGGCCCATTCTCCATATTACTATCAATCCATCGATATGTATCTCCCCGAGATACGTCCTTCCCCAAAGAATCTACCAACTGAATATTTGCAATATTCCAGTTCAATGGTCTGCTTGAGCCATTTAATATTTTTAACGTCGCTTTTGTTTCAGTGTCGTTTTCCATTGTTACATTGATCTGTTTCGGGGAAATATCAATACCAGTTGTTTTTACAATCATACTGATGGGTATGGTATAGGGTGATGCCTCATTATCAGCATTATGTATTATTTCTATAAGAGCATTATAGACGCCTTGTTTAAGATCTGCTGCATCATATCGAAGTGTTATTGTTTCGGTTTCTTGCGTATGAATGGTTCCGCTGGTTTTATCAATGGTCAGCCATTCATTTCGGTCGTCCAAACGTAATGCGTTTTCAAAAGTTAAGACGCCACAGCCCATATTTTTTATTTCAAATGTTTGTTCCTGTTTACCATTGACAGGTATCGTTATACTTTCTGGTAATGTTGTCTGGATCATTGGTTGCGATGTAATAAAAGAGTTGTGTTTGGATTTGATAGTGTTTCCTCTATATTCCACTACGATACGATAAAAGTATTGTTGATCGGAACGTAAATTTTCTATTTGTGTTTTAATAATTTTTGTTCCAGTATCTGCGTCTAGATGGGCTGTTTTCGTTCGATTGCCAAAAGATTCTGTCTCACCATATTCAAAAAAGTAATCAAGTGCGACTTTATTGGTTTCAATAACGCAATTTAAAACAGCAGAATGACATGTAACATTTGATTCGGGATTTAAATAAATAACTGGTTTCTCTTCAATTAATTTAATAGATGGATCGCCAAGTAAATTTATTGCAAGTAAATTTGCCCAATGCAAACTATTCTGAAATTCGTCACCTGACATGTCTCCAAAATATCCATTATAATTTTCAGCCAAATCTGCAATAAGATTAAAGAGTGCTTTTCCAGCATCCTCTTTTTGCTGCGCCACATTTTTACCTGAATAATACGAGATACTGTCAATATCGCAACAATACTTAAACTCCGGGAGCCATTTTCCTGGTCTGAAATAGCAACTTCTTGTTGCAGCATATGTTACAATCGCTCCATGTGCAAGTAATGATACTTGTAAATTGTCAGGTACTTCAGGTTTTCCATTTAGACAGGAGTTTTGGAAAACAAAAGCAGGAAAACTATCGTTTAGCTGAGTCGTATCGCTATTTACTAACATTAAACCGCCATCACAATCATCTTCAAAGCCGATACCGACTTCTTTAGCGTTTCCATGAGCGCTCCACCAGACCATGCCATATTTATTTGATTGCCAGCGCTTAATTGTTGCGCCTTCAATAAGCTCTTCTTCCGGGTCATATTTTGATGTCGCATCGGCACAAACATTGCCTTTCATGTATTGTCTATAATACTTATAGCCCTCATCTTTTAGGTAATTATTGATCATTGCTTCAGCGAGTTCGGCGCCATCTGTTTCGCTATCTGAAAAACTCATTGGCATCAGTATATTCTTACGCCATTGTGTATTTTGCTCATTTGTATAACGAATTGACTTTTCTAAAATGCTGTCAAGGGTATCAGTGTCCTCATTATAAACAGAAATACGCCCAACATAAACTTCATTCCCAAATTCAACACCACCATCGCCTTTATCACCATCATACTCTCCAAAAAGTTCGTTATTATTTAAATCCCAATTACCATCAAGCTCTGCGTAATAATAATCAGTTGGTATTTTTGTGTCCTCATCATAAAACTCTAGTAAACTAAACGGGTAACACATTTTCATGGGAATATCTCCAACATGGTCATAATATTCTTCTGGGTCATAAGGATCGGGATCACCAATGAGTAAAACATATTCGATGCCGAAATCATTGTAATGATCTTTCAGCCATTTTCTAATCTTTTCTGCTCTGCCATTTGGTGCTTGTGCATTCAGATGATCAAACTCATTTTCAGTTACAATGCGTGGATGAAATCCACGTTGTTTTAAATTTTCTACAAAACTGTTCAGTTTTGAACTCTTTGATACTATATTATTGGTTGTTATGATAACATAATCAAATACATTGGATCTTTTTGAGGATTTCCCCATATTATACCATTTTTGGGCTTCTTCTTCATTTTCAATCATGTTTTTGACTCTATTATCCATCACCTTGTCTTGTATCAGACTGCTTGCACGAATGTCAGGCGAATCAATTTGATAAGATAGTGTCACTTTTACATAATCTACCTTTCTCAGAACTTTGGTGACAGGATTATATTGAAATGGGCTATAGATGAAAGACACGATTTTCCATTTTCGAATTTTAGATTTATCACTCAATCTGACAAAGTCAGCCGGGTAAAAAATATTATTGGAATAAAAATCTATCGCTCTATTTTTAGAATGTTTATTGGCTCCCCTTTTTTTCAATGCTGGTATTTTAGGAATATTGTATTGTCCGATATTTGATATATTATTTTTCGTATATTGCAATTGAAGGCTTTTCATATCTGCATTTGGATGGATTGCAATGCGAATTTTTTTTACTGGTAAATTGGGGTAGCCTGAAATATTACAGGAATAATATCCATCAATTTTAATAGAGTGTTTTCCAGATAGGCTGTTTATCTTATATTCTGGTGTATTTAATGTATACGTTTGCACAAAAGATTGGGCAGGCAGATTTGTTGCTATAAAAA
>Ga0272440_1001991_pt1 | contig 16219 bp, 16 predicted proteins | sample SSMMMBAug17_FD_192440 | JGI IMG/M metagenome (GOLD analysis project Ga0272440, IMG submission 192440) | Marine sediment archaeal communities from Little Sippewissett salt marsh, Falmouth, MA, United States - SSM-MMB-Aug17 | ecosystem: Environmental > Aquatic > Marine > Wetlands > Sediment ... | reverse complement strand
AAGTAAATTTATAACATCTAATTCTGGTAAAAGTTTATCCAGATCATAAGAAATATTAACCCCATAATTTTTGAATTCATCTGGAATAAGGGTAGGAGGACCGCATAGAGTTAGGCGAGCGCCAAGTTTTTTAAATATTTCGATATTAGATCTAGCTACTCTAGAGTGTTTAACATCACCTACAATCGCAATATGAATATTTTTTAAACTACCCTTTTTTTCTAAAATAGAATACGTATCAAGTAAGGCTTGAGTGGGGTGAGCGTGAAACCCGTCCCCCGCATTAATAACCGAGGCTGAAATATTTTTGGATAAAAATAAAGGAGCTAGAGAAGCACTATGGCGAATAACAATATAATCAGCTTTCATGGCTTCTAAAGTATGAACCGTATCAATTAAAGACTCGCCTTTAACAACACTAGATTTAGAAACCGCGATATTGATCAAATCGGCTGAAAGTCTTTTGGCGGCCAGTTCAAAACTTAATTGGGTTCTAGTGGAAGGTTCATAAAAAAGGGTGCAGACGGTTTTCCCTCTAAGAACAGGGACATTCTTGATAGAACGGGTAAAAACATCCTTAAAATATTTAGCGGAATTACAAATGAGCTCAATTTCTTGGATAGAAAGGGATTCTATATCAAGTAGATTTTTATTTTTTAAAGAACTCATTCTAAAATAAAAATAATAGAATCTTTTAAGTAATTGTCAAACAAATAAAATTTCTTGTCATATTTATAGATATTTTTGCATTTTATTTTTTCCTTTCTCTTCTTTAAATTTATCAAATTTTGCTTGGATCGATCTCTAGCACTAAAAAAATCAAAAAAAATTTAATGTGAGAAAAAAATCCTCTTAAAGTTGTAGACAAAAAAAATCTTTCTTTTATAGATATTATTAATCACCTTTCTAAGGAGTAAAAATGGAAACTTTTTTTATTAGTCCCAAAAAAATTAAAGATAAAGTTTTATTCGAAACCAAAAAAGACCAAAATATATCGTTATTAATTGACCAGTATAATTTAATGGAATCACAAATTTTGTATTTTTCAGTAGGAGAGTCTAAAGTTAAAAGTTTTTTAATTCACGAAGAGCCTACGATCTCTTTATAGCTTTTTTTCCTTAAAGTATAGGAGCCAACTAACCAAAGAGATAATCAAAAAATAGACCATAGTTTTTGCCCCTAAAGTAGAACCTTTTTTCCTACGATCTAAAAGAATTTCTAAATATTTTTTGTCCTCTAAAGTTATAACAGAACTAGAGGCAATTTTTTTATCAAAAAAATTGATCGAATTTTTAGCGGCTAACCCTTCAGAATCGAAGCGATCATATTGAGCAAAAAATTGAGGCTTTTTTAATAATAAATAGGCCTTTCTGTAATTTTTTTCAATATTATTTTTGGCGGTTAATAGAGTTTCTATTTTTTTTTCTACTATTAAGATAGAATAGAAGGAGATTGATCCTAAAATAAAGCTGACAACCAAAGTTACTAAAGCAGCGTAAAAAAATAAAAAATGATCATTTATTTTATTCATTAATAAACCTTATTAAGGTCAGGGGAAAAATTTAGGATTAGTTCTCTTTTATTTTATCCGCTATTTTCCTAAAAGAATCAAGATCTTTAACAGCTAATTCAGCTAACATTTTTCGATTAAGATTAATATTAGCTTTTTGCAAGCCAAAGATAAATTTACTATAAGAAAGATCGCATCTTCGAGCCGCAGCATTGATTCTAATGATCCATAAAGACCTAAAATCTCTTTTTTTGCGACGGCGATCTTTATAAGAATTTTCTAAGGCTCTTCTACGAGCATCTTTAGCAGTTCGATAAAGAGTGCTCCTTGAGCCGATAAAGCCCTTAACATCTTTTAATACTTTTTTTCGTTTTTTAAGATGAATTTTACCAGTTATTGCTCTTGCCATTTTTCTTTCTAAACTCCAATTATTAAATTTTTACTAAATAAATAAAGATAAAACTAAAGATAAGGAAGCATCCTTTTTATTCTTTTGGTTTCTGCTTCACTGGCAATTTCTGTGCCACGCAAATTTCTTTTTCTTTTAGTAGTTTTTCTTTCTAGCAAATGACTTTTAAATGCTTTTGCTCTTTTAATTTTTCCGTTTTTAGTAATGCCAAATCTTTTTTTAGCACCACCGTTTGATTTCATTTTAGGCATTTTATTTTAATCCTCGTTTTTATTTTCTTTTCGTTTTTTGTTAGAAGAACCAGCGTTCATAAACATCGTGATGTTTCTTCCTTCTTTGGTTGGTTCTTTTTCAGTTTGAGCAATTCCTTCCAAACTTTCTTGAATTCTAGTCATTACTTCGAAACCTAAATCAGGATGAGTCATTTCTCTTCCTCTGAACATCAGAGTAAATTTAACTTTATCACCTTTAGCAAGGAATTTTTTTGCTCTATTTATTTTATGTTCAAAATCATTTTTGTCTATAGCCGGTCTCATTTTTATCTCTTTAACGTGAATTATTTTCTGCTTTTTCTTGGCTTCTTTTGAGACTTTTTTTTGTTCAAAGATATACTTACGATAATCAATAATTTTTACTATCGGCGGATTTTGGTTAGGAGATATTTCTACTAAATCAAGGTTTTTTTTCTTAGCAATCTCTAAAGCCGCACTAACTGAAATAACTATAGGAGCATCATCTTTACCAACGAGCTTAACTTCTCTAGTTGTTATTTCTTCGTTAATTCTATGTTTCTTAAACTTGTTTTTGTTAGCATCTCGATTATCTCTCCGTCTCATTCTCTAAGCCGCCCATTGTGAAACAATATCATAAACCTCCTTAAGTAAACCTTTATTTTTAAAGATACGATAACCATACACAATTTTACCCTTTAAAATCAACTAAAAAATTAAAATTATTACTCTTTGTTTTGTATTTCTAATTTTAATTTTTTGGAAAAATCATCTAAACTAAGAGTTATAGATTTTTTTTGACCTCTTTTCCGAATAGAAATCTGTTGTTTTTCGATCTCTTGATCACCTATAATTCCGATGTAAGGCACTTTTTTGCTAATGGCTTCTCTAACCCTATAACCCATAGATTCATTTCTTACGTCAGATTCGACCCTTAATTGTTCCTGAAGCATTTTTCTTTTTAGATTCTCAACAAAGGAGATCTGCTTTTCAGAGACATTAATCAAAAAGACTTGAATCGGTGCTAGCCATAGAGGGAATTTTCCATTATAGTGTTCAATTAGAATCCCGATAAATCTTTCTAAGGAACCTAAAAGAGCTCGGTGAATCATGATAGGAGTATGCTTTTTACCGTCTGAACCGATGTAGGTTATTTCAAATCTTTCTGGAAGATTGAAATCAACCTGAATAGTGCTACATTGCCATTCTCTCCCTAAAGCATCTTTTATCTTTATATCTATTTTAGGACCGTAAAAAACTCCTTCTCCTGGATCAAGGGCGTAATCAATTTTATTTTTCTCTAAAGCGTTTGTTAAAGCTTGAGTAGCTAATTCCCAGTTTTTTTCAGTACCTACAAATTTTTCTGGTTTAGTAGATAAATAAATATTTTTTTCTTTAAACCCAAAAATCTCTAACATCTCTAGAGTAAATTTAAGAACCTCTCTTATTTCATCTTCCATTTGATCTTGGCAACAAAAGATATGAGCGTCATCCTGGGTAAAACCTCTAACTCTGGTTAAACCATGTAAAACACCAGATCTTTCGTAACGATAAACTGTGCCCATTTCAAAAGCTCGATAAGGTAGATCCCGATAACTTTTAGTTTGACTGGTGAAAATTTTTATTTGAGAAGGACAGTTCATTGGTTTTAAATAATAATCCTGATCATCTATCTGGATAGGGGAATACATGTTTTCGTTATAAAAATCCAAATGACCTGAGGTCTGATACAGGTTGGCTTTAGCAATGTGAGGCACATTAAAAAGTTTATACCCTCTTTTTAAATGCTCTTCAGTCGAAAATTTATCAATGATAAATCTTAAAAGAGCGCCATTAGGATGCCACAAAGGAAGTCCGGCTCCGACATCATTACTAAAAGAAAAAAGATCTAGCTCCTTACCTAAAAAGCGATGGTCTCTTTTTTGAGCTTCTTCCAGGTTATTTAAATATACCTTTAATTGTTTTTTTTCCGGGAAAGCCACGCCATAAATTCGTTGAAGCATTTTATTTTTTTCATTACCTCTCCAGTAAGCTCCGGCTAAAGATAATAGTTTAAAAAATTTTATCTCTGAAGTTTTGGCAAGATGGGGCCCTTTACAAAGATCTATAAAATCACCCTGACGATAAACTGTGATCTCCTTGCTTTTTTCTTTATCAAGCTCTTTTATCATTTCTACTTTATAGGGCTGATTCAACTTGGCAAAAAGATCAAGAGCTTGTTCATAAGTTAAAGCTTCTTTGGTTATAGGGAAATCTTCTTTAATAATCTTATTCATTTCGGCTTCTATTTTAACAAAATCATCAGTTGATAAGTTTTGTTCTAGGTCAAAATCATAATAGAAACCTGTTTCAATAGAGGGCCCAATAGCTAATTTAGTTTGGGGCCATAATCGACAAACAGCTTGAGCCATAAGATGAGAGGCAGAATGCCAAAATATAGTTAAATCGTTTTTACCTTTATTCAATTTTAAACCTTAAATTTTAAATTATTGGGTGATATTGGAGTTGAACCAATGACCTCCTGCGTGTCGGGCAGGCACTCTAACCAACTGAGCTAATCACCCTTTTATTAATCGTAAGATTAGAATTATCTAGTAAACAGAGGGATTGTCAATTGTTTTTTAGGAAGGCATTTCAAACTTAAAACTAACTATGGCACAGTGAATCTTAAAAATCAAAAAATCTTTTTCATTGACATTTTGATTTTTAAGAAGAAAATAAAAAAAAATGTTAAACAAAAAAAAAAATCGTTTTAACCTTTACATTTTCATCGTTTTTTTTAGCGGACTTTTTTTAGGTTTAAGTCTATCTTTTAAAACTACAGCCAAAGAATCGGTTCATAAATATCTCAATATTTTTCATCAAGCTTATCAAATTATAAAAAACAACTATGTCGAAGAAGTCGAACCTTCCCATTTTTTTTTAGGAGCTATAAAAGGAATGACTGAATCTCTAGAAGATCCTTTTTCTCGTCTTCTAAATAAAGATTCCCTTGAAAAACTAGAAGAGATTACGACAGGAAAATATGTTGGCATTGGAATTGAAATAACGATTAAAAATAAAGAACTTATAATTATTGCTCCGATAGAAAATTCTCCTGCTGCTAAAGCTGGCATTTTAACTGGAGATATAATTAGCCAAATTGATGGCATTGACTTAAAGGGAAAAGAGCTAGATGAAATCGTAAATCTAATTAAGGGTCCTCTTAAAAGTAGATTAAAATTAGGGATTAAACGAGAAGGCTTTAAACAGCTTTTACCATTTGAACTAGAAAGAGAGGAGATTAATCTTCAGCATGTTGAGTCTGCTATTCTGCTAAATTCTTCTCAAGATCAAATTGCTTATTTAAAAATAAAATCTTTCTCAATTCATAGTCATGAGAAGGTTAAATCTTTTTTAGAAAAAATAAACATCAAAAACATAGATAAACTTATTATTGACCTAAGAAATAATGCTGGGGGATTATTGTCTTCTGCTATAAATATGGCTGATCTGTTTCTTCCCTCTAAAACAAAAATTGTTTCTACTCAAGGTAAAAAGAAAAACAAGTGTCTTTATCTAACTAAGGATGAAGCTCTCTTTAAAGGAAAAATTATTATTTTAGTCAATCAGGGTAGTGCTTCCGCCTCAGAAATCTTAGCGGCCGCCATTAAAGACAACCAAAGAGGACAACTTTTGGGAGAAAAAACTTTTGGGAAAGCTTCTGTCCAAAAAACTTTTAATTTAGATGATGACCTTGCCTTGGCTTTAACTATTGCCAAATACTATACTCCCTCTGGCACTCTTATTCATGAAAAAGGAATAGAACCTAATTACGATGTTGCTAATTTCAAAGTTCCCCTTGAAGAACAAAAAGAGATTGAAAAAATAAAGCAAAATGGCCTTTTAAATCAATTTGTTACTCCAAAAATCCTTTACAATAAAAAAAGCCAGGAAAGTTTTAAAAATTTTTTAAAAAAAAATAATGTACATTTATCCTCCTTAACCAGCAACTTCCTCCTTAAAAATAAAATTTATCAATTTAAAAAAAAGCCTATCTATGATTTAGAATTTGACTATCAACTGCTAGAGGCTCTTAAAAAAATAGAGTCTAAAATTACAAATGATTAAAAACGTTATTGGTTTAGGTTTAGAAAGCTCCTGCGATGAAACTGGAGTATCTCTAGTTAAAAATGGTTCAAAAATTCTCTCTAATTTAATTTACAGTCAAATTGATCTCCACCAAGAATATTCTGGGGTAGTTCCAGAGATCGCTTCTCGAGCTCATTTAGAGACTATCAACCCTTTAATAGACCAGGCCTTAAAAAAAACCAAAATTTCTTTTCAAGATTTAGACTATATAGCTGCCACTAACCGACCAGGTTTAGTTGGATCTCTTTTGGTTGGTTGGCAAAGTGCCAAAACTATTTCTTTAGCTTTAAAAATTCCTTTAATTGCTATAAATCATCTAGAAGCTCACCTCTATGCTCCTTTTTTAGAAGGTCATAAGTTATCTTTCCCTTATATAGGTTTACTTGTTTCAGGAGGAAATACGGTTTTATACGAAATAAAAGGGATTAACCAAATGAAAATTATTTCAAAAACTGTTGATGATGCTGTGGGAGAAGCTTATGATAAAGTATCTAAATATCTCGAATTGGGATATCCTGGAGGTCCAATAATTGAAGAATTAGCTAGAAATGCGGTTAAAAAAGAGCCTCTTTTCCCTAAAATTTTGACAGATCCACAAGATGAAAGATTTTCTTATAGCGGTCTTAAAACGGCGGTTATAAACTATATTAAATCTAATCCTAATAAACCTAAAACCGAAATCGTTTATAGTTTTCAAGAAAGAGCTTTAGAGCTTTTAATCCGAAGGGTTTTTAAAAGTGCCAGAGATAGAAAAATAAAAACCATAGTAGTCGCGGGAGGAGTAGCCGCGAATAAACGTCTACGAGATTTACTAGAAAAAAATAAAAATGAGAACGAAAAAATTTTAATCCCTTCTCCATCCCTTTGTACCGATAACGGGGCTATGATTGCGGGCTTAGGATATCAATATTATCTTAAGAAAAAATTTGCTCCTTTAGAAACAGACGTTTCTCCTAGAGTTTAATCAAAGTTTTCTAATATTTGATTGACGCTTTTAAATTTTTTAAAGATAAAATTACCCTAAATGAATTTAAAAAATCTGATCGCTTTTTTAATTATAATTATCTGTTTTTTGGTAGCCTTTATTTCTTTAGAGGATGATTTTTTTAGTCCTTATGTTTCTGTAGCTGAAGCCAAAAAAAGAGCCGGAGAATACGTACAGATTATTGGCTTTTTAAACCGAAATAAACCAGTTAAATCTGAAGGAGATAACCTGTTTTTTTCTCTTATAGATAAAAATAATCTTTTAATCGAAGTCCTCTACTCAGGAACTAAACCTTACAATTTTGACCAGGCCAAGCAAGTAGTTGTTATTGGTCAGTATAACCTTCAGGAACAAAAATTTAAAGCGGACAAAATTTTAACTAAATGTCCGTCTAAATATGAACAAAAGAAACAATGAATTTAGGAAATCTACTATTATATTTTTCTCTTTTCGTCTCCTTAATAGTTATTGCTTTACATGTTTATGATTTATTACTAGGAAAAAAAACTATTTTCTTTTCTAGAAAATTTTATTATTTAAGTTCAATAACGATTGGGATCTCTTTTTTAGGTTTATTATGGGCTTTTACTAATAATCAGTACCAGTATCTTTATGTTTATAATAATTCTTCTAATGATTTAAATTTTTTTTATTTAATAGCAGCTTCGTGGGCTGGTAAATCTGGCAGTTTTTTGCTTTGGGTTTTTTTTCTTAATATAGTCGGACTTTTAGTTCTTTCTCAAAAAAATGATTCGGAAAATATTTTAATGCTGATTCTAACCATAGTTCAGTTTTTTCTGTTATTTATCTTGCTTATCGATAGTCCTTTTAAATATATTTGGGAAGAGTTTCCGCAAAATTTCAAACCAGGTTTTGCGCCCGAAGATGGTTCTGGATTAAATCCTCTTTTAGCTGATCCTTGGATGGTTTTTCATCCGCCTTTCTTGTTTTTGGGGTATGCTTCTACTACCCCTCTTTTTGGTTATGCTTTACTTAAATTGATTAAACCAGATTATAAACCATGGGTAGATAAAATTTATTTTTGGACTATTTTTGTCTTTCTCACCCTAGGAATAGGAATAGCTCTAGGAGCTTATTGGGCTTATACTGTTTTGGGTTGGGGAGGATATTGGGGTTGGGATCCGGTCGAAAATTCTTCTTTGATTCCTTGGTTAATAATAGTAGCTCTTTTGCATGGTCTAATTATTCAGCGAAGAAAAAAATCCTTAGGGAAAATTAATTTAATTTTAGCGATCAGTTCGTTTATTTTAGTGTTATACAGTACTTTTTTAACCAGAAGTGGAATTTTATCAGATTTTTCAGTTCATTCTTTTAGTGACCATGGGGTGGGAGAATACCTGGTCTTTTTTATTTTATTTTCTTTGATGATTAGCCTGCTTGTTTTTATGTTAAATTTTAGAAAAATCAAAAGCGAGGTTTTGCCAAGCAAAATATTAAACTGGGAAAATTTTACCAGTTACGGAGTTTTAGCCTTGGTTCTTTTTACCATTATAGTTTTAACTGGAACCTCTATGCCTATTTTAACGAAATTTTTATTCCCCGAACCTGCGGCGGTAACAGAAAATTTTTATAATACGATCTCGATTCCATTTGGAGCTTTGATTTTATTATTACTTATAGCTATTAATTTTTTTAATTTTTCTTGGCAATCCTCTTTAAAGAAAAAAATAATTATCAGTATTATTTTTTTTCTTGTAGCCCTACTCTTTTCATTTTTAATCAATTTTAAATATACTACCGAAATCCCGGCTTATCTTTTCTGTTTTTTATCCTTTTTCATTATTTTGCAGATTTCATCTGATTTTTATAGTCACAAAAAAACAAAGCTGATTAATTATATCCCACAATTAACTCACCTGGGAGTCGCTCTTTTGGTTTTAGGGGTGATTACCTCTAATTTTTACACCACTAACTTTAACCAAACATTAAAAATAAATAATCCTCAAAAAGTTGGTCCTTTTACTCTTACTTTTAAAGGTTTAACTGATTCTATAAAATCCGAAGCTCAGTTTGAAATAAAAGAAAACGATCAAAAAAAAATAATTTCAACCGCTTATTTTTTTGATCCCAAAACAGAGTCACTTTTTCGAGAACCTTATATTGAAAGCAACTTAATAGAGGACTACTATCTTATTCCTGATAATTATCAGGAAGAAGAACAAGCGGTAGAGAAAATAATTTTACCTCAAAATAAAAAAGTTAAATTTAAAAACCTAAATCTATCTTTTAAAAAGTTTAGAACCGAACAGATGACCTCTGATAATCCAACTATTTTTGCGGATATTATGCTTAATGGTGAATTGATTTCTCTAGGAATAAAAGTAAAGACAGAGAGTTATTTAAAATACCCTCTTCCTAAAAATAAAAAATACTTGTTTCTTGATTCTTTTGATATTCAAGGGAAAAAAATTAGTGTTGGTTTAATTGATGAAGAAAAAAAACTTTTGTCACCAGCTAAAATTAAAGTTCAAATCGTTCAGAAAAAATTTATTAGTTTAGTCTGGTTAGGAATGATTTTAATTATTTTAGGTGGACTTTATAGATTATTAAATTTTGCTAATCAAAATAAATAATCCCTTTATCTCCTTTTATTTTTATATCGGTTTTAAAGGGCCATGATATTTTTTGCAAAAGCTCTAAATTTTTTCTAGCACGCTCGCCTCTATGAATATAAGGTTGAAAATGAATCTCATGATTTTTGCCAGCGACTGATAAAATTTCGAGTCTTTTTAAATGATTTTTTTTATAGAAAAAAGCTACGGCAATATTATCTTTTTCAATATCATTATAGTAGCCATTAATAAAATTACCTAGAGAATAAATTATCGGTTTGTTTTTATAAATTTCTATTCCCTGAGGCCAATGAGGGTGATGGCCTATTATCCCATCTGCCCCAGCTTTAATTATTTTTCTAGCGATTCTTTTTTGATATCTACGAGGATAATGCATTTTTTCAATTCCCCAATGAAGGGAAACTAAAACAATATTATCCTTTTTTTTGTATAATTTAAGATCTTTTTTTATATCTTTTAATCTTATTCGGGCTGTGCCTGGTCTTTTTTTCTTAGCGTAAAAAGATAGAGGAGGTCTTTCGCAGTAGGCTAAAAAATAGATTTGTGTTGTCCCAAAATGAATTCTAGCTGGAATCCGAGACGCTTTTTTATTAATGCCGGCTCCGGTATAAACGATTCTTAATTCTCTTAACTTTCTGAGAGTATCATTCATCCCTTTAACACCAAAATCTAGCAAATGATTGTTGGCAACAGAAACAACATCCAGTTTAATATCCTTTAAAATTTCACTGTTTTCTGGGGCTAGTCTAAAGGTATAAGCTTTATTTTTTACAGCTCGACCTCTGGCTGTTATCGGGGTTTCAAGATTAGCAAAAACAAAGTCATACTTGTAAAGGTCTTCTTTTATCTTTCTAAAGCAAAAATTTTTACCCTTCTTTTTTATAAATTTGTCTATTTCATTAGCCATTAAAATATCACCAAAACATAAAATAGAAAATTCTTGCCTGTAAAAGGAAGAATCTCTTTTTTTAAAGTTAATAACCGGCTCTTTTTTAAGACTAAAACAGCCAGAAGTTAATAAAAAAAAGAGACAGAAAGGGATAAATTTTGGCAGGAAAAACATTAGTTTTTTCTTTATTTTTACGATTAGTTTACCGAAATTTAAATAATAAAAGATTTTAAAATTTAAGCTTAAATGAAAGATAAAAGGAAAAAAAATAAAAATTCAACCGAATTTTTATCAAAAATAGACTTGTTTAAAGAAAAAATTGCTAATCAAGCCTATCTTGATAAAGCTATTAATAAAATAGCCTTTAATCTCTCCTTAGATTTAGGGAAAAATAAAAGTTCTAGTTAAAACATATTTCATGGAACAGGAAAACTCATATTCAACTATAAAAAGTAATAAAACTTTACAAATTTTATTTTACTCCTTTTTTATTTTAATAATTTTTTCTTTAGGTTATATTTTTCGTTACTATTTTTGGCCTTTTTTATTTGCTCTTATTTTTTATTTACCCTTAAGACCAATTGCTGATAAAATTTCTAAAAAAATAAAAAATCGATCTTTAAGTTCTACTTTAGTTATTCTTTTTTTATTCATATTAATTTTAGTGCCAACTTTTTTTTTATTAACAGCTTTAGCTGACCAGACTTACCAGCTTTATCTTTTTGTTCAGCAAAAATTTAAAACTGGTTTAGCAGATGAAATTTTAAGTAATCATTTAGTTCAAAATATCTTTAATTATTTTAATCTTAAAGAAACAGAAATGGTTAAAGAGACTAGTGAGCTTCTTCAAAAAACTTCTGGCACCTTTTTTTCTAAAATAACAGCCCTTTTATCTTTTCCTATTAGCTTTATTATAAATTTTCTTTTTATGCTTCTAATGTTATTTTTTCTTCTAAAAGATGGTTATAAGTTGGATGAGTCTATTTATAAAGTTTTTCCTTTTCCCGAAGATTTGCAGCAAAAAATTTTTAATCGCTTAAAAGAAGTAATTGGAATTTTACTCGCTGGAAACTTTTTTATTATGCTAGCTCAAGGTTTTATGATCGGACTCGGCTTTTATTTAGCTGGAATTAATATGCCCCTTTTATGGGGAAGTTTAGCCGCTATTTTATCTTTAATCCCGGTTATTGGGACTAGTCTCTTATGGCTTCCTGCTTTTCTTTATCTTTTACTTATAAAGTCTTACTTTTGGGCTGCTTTTGTAGGGATCTGGTCTTTGTTTTGGTATCTAGTTTTAGAAAACATTTTAAAACCAAAAATTTTTGGGGAAAAACTTCATTTTCATCCTTTACTCTTCTTTTTTTTGTTGATAGGAAGTTTGCAAACTTTTAATATACCAGGAGTTTTACTTGGTCCAATTTTATTAACGCTTTGTTTCTCTTTTTGGGAAATTTACAAATTAGTTCAAAAATACAACTAGGGGTAAACAATGAAAAATTTTATAATCCTTTTTTCTCTATTTAATATCATATCTTTGAGTTGCTATTCTAGATCTTTAAAAATTATGACCCCAAATGAAATGATTTTAGAAGCACGGGAACATATTAAATCCATAAAACCTTATGAGGCTAAAGTGCTTCATAATGATCGAAAGGCTTTTCTTTTAGATGTCCGTAGCTTAGACGACTATAAAATGGGTTATATCCAAGGAGCGATTCATATTCCGAGAGGCGAGCTAGAATTAAGAATTAATGATCTAATTCCAGGTAGAGATACTAAACTGATCGTCTATTCCGAAAAAGGTCGACTTAGTTCTTTAGCTACTTATACACTCCTTAAATTAGGTTATCCTAATACTAAAAATTTAGCAGGTGGTTTAGAGGCTTGGCAACAAGCTGGTTATCCTATTTCTCGTTAGAATGTTTAGTTAAATCAAATGATTACATTTGCAAAAAAAACTTTTTTACTTTAAATAATTTTGATTTTAAAAGGCTTGGTTTAAAAAATCTTCAAGTTTAGTCAGAACCGATCTCTTTTAAGAGTTCTTTTTTTCTTTTAAGTAATTTTTTCCCCTGATAAGTATCTTTTATTTTTATAGGATCTTCAAAGGTAGAGATTTCTTCAAACATTAGTATCGCTGGCTCTCTTTTTTCAGCCGCTTCGATAATCTCTTTTTGAGAGGGTAAAATTATAGCATACAAGGAATAGGGTGTGTGAATTAAAGAATGACCTCTGGCCAAATAAGCATCGGAAAATCCACCGTCAATATTAATCGCTCGCCCATCTGGAGAAGCTATTTTTTGTCCTTTTAAAATATTAACCGGAGTATGTCCATAAACTATCCTTTTGGCTTTAAATTCTTTTAAAAGCAAATCCATAAAATTTTTTTTCAAAATATTTTCACCCCAAAAAAGAAGTTTTTCCTTATGAGTTTTGGGGTCTTTATAAAAATAGCGCTCAAAGGTTTTCATAGCGTGTTTTCCAAAAAAAGGTGATTTAGGACCACACCATAAATAAAACATTAGAGCTAAATTAAAATATTCCTGCTCTTTTCCTTTTAAATAACAAGCTCCTATCTCTTTGACCGTTTTATTCAAATAATCAAAAAGTTTTTTCCCTTTAAATCCAAGAAAAGTCTCTAGTTTTTCATCTTTAGTGCTAGGGACTAAAGCATGAACATTTAGAATATGATTATTGATGTGATACATCTTCCCCTCTTCAAAGAGGTATTTCATTAATTCTTTAATTTTTGGGCTCGTAGTAAACTGTTCAGCTAAGTCATCAATAATTTCTTGTTCTTCTGTTGTTAATTTTAAAGGGTTTTTAAAATTAAGTGTTGGGAAGTTAGTATCCGTTAAACCTTTTATTTTTTTAGATTTTAAAAGCCTAGCTAGCTTTTTTAAATTTAAACGAGATTCCATTTGAAGCTGAGGGTACTCCAAAATAGTCTGCTCCTCTAATTTGAATTGGATAAGAGCTAGAGTCTTTTCCATTTTTTTAGAAATACTAATTTTAGCTTTAAAATTTCCGGTGATTTTTCCTGGATATAATTTCCGAGCAAGTTTTTTTAATTTAGATAAATCTATTCCCAGCCTTTTTAAAAAAGCAAGATTATCATAACGAACACTAATTCTTAAAGCTTCGGCAATTAAAGACTTATTACCAGCGGCCGCTCCCATCCAAAGGATATCGTGGTTGCCCCAAACAAATTTAACCATGGATTTAATTTCAGGCTTAGCTAAAATTTCGATTATTTTATCTGGTTCATCTCCTCTATCAAAAATATCTCCTAAAATAATTAAATGCCCTAGAATAACTTTTTTTAGAACTCTAGTTAGAGAAGAGATGAGCTTGTCAGCAATCAAATTATTTTCATAAATGATATTAGGGACGGGGAATGAAAGGATTAAATTCTCTAAAATTAAAATTAAATCTTCATCGATTTCGGTTCTGACTTTATCAAAATCTTTAATATTTTGAACTTTATGTTTGATAATACTAACTAAAGAGGAGATAACATCCTGCCTTTCCATTGTGTAGCTAACGGTTGATAAATATTTTTCTTCTCGAATAATATGGTCAAGATATTCAAGTTTTTCTTTAGAGAAGGTTTTGGGTAAAGCTTCAAAAGCAGTTCGCCAAACTAAACCGAACCTTCCTTTTAAAATGGCTTCGAATTTTTTACCAGCCCCATGAAGATCACTAACCCATAAGGTAGTTGGGATATGCCTTTCTAACTCTATCTCTATCTCGGTCAGTTCTTTTATTTTTTCATCAAAGGAAGAAGTCTTGTTTTTCATTTAAAAATCCCTTTTTTTAAAGAGCGTTTGTAATAAGATCTCCCATTTCTTTTGTTCCTACTTTTTGACAGTCAGGGGTCGCCAAATCAGTAGTTCGATATCCCTCTTTTAAAACTTTTTTAATAGCTTGATAAATTCGGTCATAAGCTTCTGGTTTTTGGAAGGTATATTTTAACATCATGGCTGCTGATAAAATTTGGGCAATCGGATTAGCTATATTTTGATTAGCAATATCTGGAGCAGAACCTCCCGCTGGTTCGTATAAGCCAAAAAAATCACTAGAGAGAGAAGCTGAAGGAAGCATCCCTAAAGAACCAGTAATCATAGAAGCTTCGTCTGAAAGAATATCTCCAAACATATTACCACAAAGAACAACGTCAAACTGCTTCGGATTTTTAATTATTTGCATAGCCGCGTTATCAACATAGAGGTGATTAAGAGTAACATCAGGGTATTTCTTTCCTATGTCACTAACTACCTCTCGCCATAAAACCATAGAAGAAAGAACATTAGCTTTATCAATAGAAGTTAACTTTTTATTTCTTTTTAGAGCAGTTTCAAAGGCTAAAGTGGCGATTCTAGCTATTTCATCTTTAGAATAGACTAAGGTATCAAAACCTTTATTTTTGTCTTTGTCTATTCCTTTTGGTTGACCAAAATAAATTCCTCCGGTTAATTCTCTAATAATGAGAAAATCAAGACCATTTCCAATTATTTCAGCTTTTAAAGGGGAAACCTTGGTCAGTTCAGAAAAAACAATTGTTGGCCGAAGGTTAGCGTAAAGATTAAACTTTTTACGAAGAGGGAGCAAAGCGCCCCTTTCTGGTTGTTCTTCAGGGGGCAAATTTTCCCATTTAGGTCCCCCGACTGAACCAAAAAGGATTGCTTCTGAATTTTGACAAATTTCTAAAGTTTTTGCAGGTAAAGCTTTACCCTGATTATCAATAGCCACTCCTCCGACATCTGCGAACTGAAATTCAAAATTTATTTTGAAATCGTTTGAGATTTTTTCTAATACTTTCAAAGCCTCGGTCATAATCTCTGGACCAATCCCGTCTCCAGGTAAAACCGCAATTTTTTTTGTTTCCATAAAACACCTTCTTGAAATCTATTTCTATACCCATCGAGCATAAACTTGAATAAGAGGAAAACTGCTTAGCCCAAAAGGGTAAATTTCGGAAGAGCGATCATCTACTTCGTCTTCTGTCACTCAACTCAACTTTAAAATATTAATTAGACCTCTTAAAATTTTGTTGTCAACGAAATTAGATAACTTAAACTCTTTATAAAGGTCGCAAATTTTTTTATTAGGTTAATTACAAGCTTGTCTTTCCCTTTAACGGGAATCCACCATATGATAAAAAGTGGATCCTCGCCTACGCGAGGATGACATCCTAAAAAAACATTAAATTAAATATAGAAAAACAGAGGGAAAATGGATTATATTAATATCAGTCGACAAAAATTTTTCACTGGAAAAATAGTTTCTTTTTCCAGTGAGGCTGATAAAAAAAATGGAGCCCATAATCTTACCCAAAAAGAGGGTTCTTGGCTTTCTGAAAAAAAAATAAAAGAAGGACTTGAATTTTTTGTAATTGATTATGAAAAAGAGATTTATATAAACACTATCCTTTTGCTCCCTTCTTCTAAGGGAAGAGATAATTTTCATAA
>Ga0272440_1001990_pt1 | contig 16228 bp, 21 predicted proteins | sample SSMMMBAug17_FD_192440 | JGI IMG/M metagenome (GOLD analysis project Ga0272440, IMG submission 192440) | Marine sediment archaeal communities from Little Sippewissett salt marsh, Falmouth, MA, United States - SSM-MMB-Aug17 | ecosystem: Environmental > Aquatic > Marine > Wetlands > Sediment ... | reverse complement strand
CATTACAAATACTGTTAACTGAATACTTTTAAATTTACACATACTCATTTTTCCCTCCTTATTGAATATTAAAAAAATGGAATTAATTGCAATCTATTCCCAATTGCTACCTCAACCTATTATCATGAAGGTGTTTGTTGGTTATGCAGATTATAATCAAAGTTCATCTCATCACGTCAAAAAAACCGCAACAGACAAGCATGTTCGCCAATTTTTTTTACAAAAAAAATAATAATTGAGCGTTTACATTATTTATTGGCCATGAATCCGTAAAAAGTCATCTATTGCTGAATGTTGTTGCTATTTGAAAGGAGTGATGATGGCAGAAATTCATTCCAAGTTACCATCTGGTATTGTTTGTTTTCAAACTTTTTTAAAAAAAATCAAATCAAATGTAAAAACAAACAACAAATATTGCTTTCTTATGATTGCTCTATTTGTATTCGTAATAATTGGACTCAATAACCTCTTTGATAAATTCCTCAACAATATGATCCTTTATCAATGCTATGAACATGGTATATCTTATACAGACCATCTTTCACATTCTTCTAAAGAATATATTGCGTTTAATTACCATGAAAAACTTAATCAAATAATTGAAAATGTAAAACGCATAAATAATTTAAATTTTGTTGCTTTTACAAATGCCGATAACAGGTTAATACTCCACAGTGACAGGATTATTATTGAAAAATTCTTTTTTTTCATTCCTTTAACAAATGACGATCCTATTTATGTTTCTAATGGAGTCTCCATAAAAAAAGGAATAAAGGATGCCCAGCAACCTTATCTGGTTTTTATCAAAGATATTGTGTATGAAAATAAAAAGATTGGTCATGTCTACCTTTCATTATTCGATTATTCACATAATGAAAAGATTGACCTTATGAAACATCAATGGCGGTATAGAAAACAGGTTCTAATATTATGTTCTTTTGCTTTCTTTTTTTTCTGGCATCAATTTCAAACTGCCAGGCTTACTGCCAAAAGACATGAAAACAAGTCAACAAAAATCAATGAAGGAGGGATATGTGATATCTTTTTAACCCGGTTTTTGCTGAATAATGGAATTGAAAAAACAGTTGTTCTAAAAAAGCTTAAAGTTCAGTACAATAACAATTCCTTTTTTTATTCAAAATTGCTTAACGAAGCTCGCCTTTTACAAAAATTACACCATCCAAATATTGTTAATATATACGGATTTGATCGTCAAAATAATGCCATTATAGTGGAATATATTGATGGAATAAACCTTGAAAATTACCTGGCAAAAAGTGATACGCCAATACTCTTCAGCCTTGCATACAAGATTTTATTGGAAATATGTAAGGGGTTAAAATATATTCATCAAAAAAAAATTGTTCATTTAGATCTTACATTAAATAATATTATCCTGTCATCTGATGGTCAGATAAAAATCATTGATTTTGGAATTGCAAAAACTGTTGATGAATTAAAACAAGGCCCTCTGGCTTCTTATGAAGGAACATTAAATTATATGTCTCCTGAACAATTATGTGGAGAAATTTTGGATGAAAGCAGTGATGTCTATTCCTTTGGCATAATTGCTTACAGAATGGTTACTGGAAAAAAATTATATTCATTTAAAAATAAACACGATGCAATAGAACAAATAAATAACCCATCACTATTATGCAACAAAGCTATTCCAAAAAAATTGGAACATATCATTGATAAATGCCTTATCAGGGATAAGTCATTCAGATATAAAAATGCCATTGAGCTTTTTGATGAATTATATCAGTTTAAAGCGTTGGACTTCTTTTAATCAAATAATCATATCAATATTCAATTGTTAATTTGACCAATCACAATAAAAGACCAAAAAAATAAATTTATCCGCTCTATAATAATTATCTCAATAAATTTAACTATATACAATTCAAAATGCCATACTATATAAAAAAATTGCAAAAAAAATATTCTTTGTGCGTTTATATGGATTATGCGGGCAAAACAATGTTTTTATCAAACGATATCAAAATAAAACACGCTTTAGATTTAATTGAAAGAAAAGGAGGTCATCAACCATGAACATAGAAGATTTGAAGAAACAAATACATTATGCCAGTTACCCACAAAGGCATCATTCAAAATGTCTTATGAAGAAGAATCCAGAAGTGATCAATATCTTGCTAAAACTCTGTTATGAACCGATTGAGCCTCTTCTTCAACAGGAAGCTGTGAGAATTCTTTCAGCTCTCATACCAGATGAAGCGCTCAACGTCTTTACGAAACAATCTCAAAGCTACAATGATTCCATAAGGTTAAAATCGTTTTATCATTTAGGGACACTTGGCAATCCAAAAGGTATCAATGCTGTTCTGAAAGGACTTTTGGATCATAAACCATTTATTAGAAAAGCAGCAGCCATTTCTGCAGGCAGACTAGGAATTGACTATCAGGCAATCAACGCTCTCAAGCAGGTCTTAAATCCTCTTGAATCTAAAGTTGTTAAAAAAGAAGCTGAAAAATCCATAAGCAACATCAAAAAGAGAATCAATCTGATTAAGAAAAAGAATAATTACAATTTGCAATAATAATTAATTAAAAAAATTAATGTTTATAGGAGAAGGTGATGTCAAAAAAAAACAAAAAAAAATTACAATGGTAACGAAAATTACCCCATGGATCTTTGTCTTAGTTATGATTTTAATAGCTGTATTAGAAATGAGAACTAATTTTCAAATATCATTTTGTCCTCAAAGTACAGATTGGGAAGAGTTCCATCACTTTATTCCAAATGTTGGACTTTCTGATAATAATTAGAAAATATTTTATTTTTTGAAAAATAAAATATTTTGATCGTTAATAATGAGTAAGAAAGAACGAATTGGTATTTTTTACATTCTGCTAAATCGTGCTTTCAAGGTAAAACCACATGAATCATTAAATTTAAAAGGAGGTTATTATGTTAACCAAAATGAAAACCTTATTAAAAGGTAAAAGAGGTCAGGGGATGACCGAATGGATTATCATCGTATGTGCAATTGCTATTGTTTCTATTCCTTTATTTAATAAGTTTGGAGGGGTAGCCATTAGTAAACTTACTGAAATGACTAAAATATTTAGTGAAAAAGTCATTACTACACAGGAAAAGACTCCTACTGTACAACAATAAAAACTATGTTAAAAGCGCCATTAAAGGTAATGGCGCTTTTCGTATTATTTATAATGCAATAACTATTAAATTGGATGATAGTATAAAAAATAAATCTGAAAAAAAATTCTTTGTTCATTCCAGAATATTAAAGACTTACCAATTTAATACAAAGAAAGAATAGAGTGAATTATGAAAACAAAACGTTATTATCATTTAAAAGAATCCAAAGCACAGGCAATGACTGAATACATCATCATTGTTTCACTGATTGCCATTGCCTGTATGGCAGGCTTTATTCTCTATCAACGTTCAATGGCCGCAAAGACCAGTGAAATATCAAAAAAATTTAGTACAATAGATCCTTCAGACATCAGTAACACTCAATACAATATTTCACAAACTTCCGTTCTCAGCAACGAGGAAAAACAACAATTACAAGGACAAATAAAACAAATAAGGAGCGCTATAGCTCGATTAAATGCTATTTCAAATTTGGCTGCGTTTGGCGTTTCGGTATCTGGTGATGTCATTAATATAGATCAAGCGGCTGATATTAATAGCAAAACAATTACATTGTTAAGAATAGAGGCTGCCAGACTTGAAGCCAAACTAAAAAATAACCCGGAACTTATTGAACTTGAAGTCGCTAAAATTGCCGCAAATGAAAGTATTCAAAGTGCTATTGATATATTGTTTGATACGATACCTTTGCCAGCACAGGCAAAATGGGTCGCTAATTGGGTTCGACTTCCTATTAAAGATGGAACCGGGCAATTAACAGAAGTACTCATTGAGTACACATTTAACTAATTAACTATGAAAGGAGTTATCATGAAATTTAAGTATTTTTTTCCAATTTTTTTACTATTGATAATGTCATCATGCGCAACTTTGTTGGACAATCATGCAGATAGCGAATGTGATCTTGATGACAGTTCTAAAATTATCGGCGACAGTTATATTGAAAACCAATTCTATGAAAAGGCTGAGAAAATATTTGCAGAACTTGCTGAACAATGTCCTTTAAATGCGGAGTCTCATTACAAACTGGGGTTTATTTATCACAAGATGGGAAAGATAGGAAAAAGCCGAAAAAAATATGAGAAAGTTATTTCTCTGGACCCCAATTACCATGAGGCTTACTACAATCTGGGCGCCATATATTCATCAGAGAATGATATTGAAAAAGCATCCTTCTTCTTTAAACAATATTTGGAAAATAAGCCAGAATCTCAACTCGTGGATAGAATACAGCTTTGGCTGATCAACCATAAACAAATTGAACCTCCAGAAAAACTAAAAAAAATTGGGAATAAATTTTATAACAAAAATAATTTATCAAAAGCCAAAGATTGTTTTGAAAAATGTCTGCCAAAAGATAAAGAGATTAACTACAAACTTGGCATTATTTATAAAAAATTTGGATTGATCCAAAAGAGTATAGATCAATTTTTAACCGTTATCGAAAAAGATAAAAAACTTAAAAAGCCGTATTATCCAAATGCTTTTTATTTTCTGCATAAAATATATTTATCAAAAGGAGAGTATTATAACGTTGAAAAAGCCAAATTATACTTGAATAAATACAGGCAGCATGTACCTCGCCCAAAACCAACAGAAAAGCGTAACACAAAGAAGAAGAATAAAAAAATACAAAAACAGCCCATTCATAAATTATCCACTTCTGAACCCCAAGTAAAAGATAAAGATTGGCTCGAAGAACAAACGAAAATGATTGTAAAACAGAAAGAAATCTCACCGAAAACAAATGACGATTCTTTTGAATTAGATTTAAAATCAACCAATCAAACCAATATGATGGATAAAGACTGGTTACAAGAACAAATTCATCACATAGATTTCTAACATAACAATAATCCAATCATTTATCTGGAGGTAAAACATGTTTAATAAACAATTAATACGATTATTAAGTGAAGAAAAAGGTCAAGGAATGATAGAATATATCGTTATTAATGGGACTGTCGTCATGGCCTTTGTATTAACAAGAGCGATAATTGTTCCTCCGCTAAGCAGGCTGTATTATTTGATATCAACAATGATCAGACTTCCAATTTCCTGAGGAGATACATATGAATTGGTTTAATAGTATACTTGTGTTGTTGATTGCATCATCAATCATCACAGATGTAAAAAGTAGAAAAATTTATAATATCCAAACTTTTACTGCAATGGCATGTGGACTTGTTCTGCATTTTTCTTTTGAAGGAATAAATGGTTTACTTTTCAGTTTGTATGGTCTGATACTTGGTTTGTTACTATTAATTTTCTTTTTTTTGAATGGTTCTATTGGTGCAGGAGATGTAAAGCTGCTGGCAGCTATTGGGGCTTTAAAAGGTACTGTCTTTACATTAGAGACAATGTTTTTTGCAGCATTAATTGGTGGATTTATGGCTGTGATCTTTGTCATCAAACAAAAAAGATTCACACAAACGTTGAAAAATACATTTCATTTCATTTGTCATCCAATTAAATACGCTCATAATGATTCGACCATCCATCAATATTTACCTTATGGTGTGGCGATATCCACAGGATGTGCCTGTACATTATTCAAACCTCTTTATGTAAACCTGATTCAATAGGAGAAGATGATGAAAAATATGATTGAAAACCATAATGGACAGGCAATGATTGAGTTTATTATTGTTTACCCTGTTTTGATGTTAATGATCGCAAGTATTATGCAACTTTCTCTTTTTTATACCGCCAAACAGATTTTAAATTATGCGGCTGATTATGCTGTAAGAACAGCTATCGTGTGGATACCTGAAGATGTCTATCCTGAAATAAAAAATGATAAAATAAAACAAGCCGTTTCAATTATTTTGTCAATGATAACACCTGGATTAGATATGAGAAATGAAAGACTGACAGGTGATCTGCTTTCGAATGGATTAAATATTATCAATTCAAAAACAAACCGAAACGATTTAATACAACGATATGAAACAGCAGATAAGTTAATAACTGTTTCACTATTTGATTCTGAAGGAATACCATTTCCAATGTATACGCCATTCAACGAAGAAAAAGTTCATACAGATATTACTGTAGAATTACGATATCATTGCCCATTGATTCTTCCTTTTATGGATATTGTTTTATCACCTGTTCTGGATAAAATAACTTTAAACAACCAAACAATCTATGCACTACCAATGAAATCAACATCTACCTTACCTCTTGAAGGTAATGTCCAAAATAAAGGATAAAACAAAGATGAAAAATAAAATTTTTCAGCAACAATGGAATAGTGATGAGGGAAACGCAGCCATTATTGTTATTTGTGTATTATTTACGCTTATATGTTTTTTGGCTTTGCCGATTAATGTTGGCTTTCATATTACTGAAAAACTAAAAATGCAAAATGCAGCCGATTCTGCTGCTGAATCCGGAGCATTATGGATTGCCAGAGGATTGAATACATTGAGTATTCTCAACGTATCCATGACAGAAACTCTGGCATCTATTATTTTTTTAAAAGCGATAGACAAAGCAAATGAACGTGGAAAAGTGATATGTACGTCTAATATGATAGCTGCTGCAGCAAGTTTTAATTACAAATGGTTAAACAGGCTTACCAAAGTAGCTGTTCCTGGGCTAAAAGAAGTTGAATATTTATATGACAATAAAATTAAATCAGTGATCGGTTATCCTGAGGATGAAGATCCTGAAACGCTTTGGGGAATCATGAGATGGCTTAAGAAAGGAGAAGATGCAATTAATGCTACAATAGATGATGTTCCAATACTGGCAATTATGGCAGAAAATGAAGCTCGAACGATTGCAAAAGTTAATCAGGCAGAATATTGTCAGTGGCTTCCTAAATATTCTGGAATGCCTGTTAAACAAGGATCATTTCATGATCTTTGCCATCCAACAAAATATGGAACATCGGGGTATCAAAATTTTTTAGGCTTTGATAGTGCATTGGATATGGAAATAGCAAATGTCAAAGTAAAGGATATCATATCACTTTTATGGACAGTTTATCCAAATGGAGAAGGTGCAGACACAGCACCTCTATGCCCCTTAGTTGCTAGTGTATATCCAGATTCTGTCAGAGTTGCATACAATACACTATGCGAATCTGGAGAGACAACAGAATATGAAAATATAACAACGCAGTGCAGTAAATGTGAAAGAAATGCCACATGGGTGGGTACCAGAGTGCTTGTAGAACCCTGTGACATTTATGGTAGTGAAATTGGAAACAGAATCAGTATAGGTGAAAAAATTGGAAATATTTATCCAGTTGATTATGATATAAAAATTGAGAAACAAGATCAATGCAAGGTATATCAATTTCATAATAAAACAAATGGTTATAGTGATGAAGGAGATGAAGACCAGAGCGCCTGTTACAAAGATGAATGGACGCTTGTAAAATGTGATTATACAGAAGTAGAGTATGTTGAATCTGACGATGACAAACCTGTTCCATTAGTTCTGGATGATGAATGGCGAAAAAAAGTAAATTTTATTGCTCTGGTCAAAAAGCAAACGAAAGATTTGTGGCATATATTTCAAAAAAGCAATGGAAAAAACTATTCATTTGGAGATTCTGAAGTAAAGCAAACTTATGGTATTGCACAGGTTGAGATCTACAATCCCACTGATGAAAATCTGTTTAATCAGGACTGGCATGTAAAACTGGTCCCATTTGATCCTGATCCTGATGTCATCGACATGTATAAAAATATGAAGGATAGTTCATTAATAAGCCTTTTAAAAGGTCTTGAAGAGCTATCAGATTTAATTACACACTGATATTTAAATGATTGAATAGGAGGTAAGATGAAATACATTCACAAAAATAATGATGGACAGGCAATCATTGAATTTATTATATGCGCTCCCTTATTGATTTTGTTTATTTTTAGTATTATTCATGTCTCAAATTTGCTGATTGCTAAAGAAAGAACCATTGTGTCAGCACGATATTGCGCATGGCATCTTTTACGAAACGATGAAAAAGAGAATATTTTAGAAGAAAAAATTTCAAAATATTTTTTTAATCAACAAAAAAATGTTTCTGTTCAAACCAATGAAAAAGGACCAGAAATTGAGAATCTTTTTCAGACGACAATGGATACCTATTTAAATATTTTTGAAAATCAATCCAGGTTGTTACATGTAAAAATAGTAAATCCTGTGTTCTATCCCTTCTCTAAAACACCCCTTGTACTGACAGAAGAAAACTATATAAAAGGAAATTCTTGGAATGGTTATGATATTGATATACATGACATTCAAGATGCAATAATCCATATGATCAAACATCCCTTAGATTTTCTACTTTAGTCAACTATCGAGTTGACACTATTTATAAAAACTTCTCCAGCATAAAAAAATGCAAAAAAAATAACTTTTACTCGTTTATATTAATCATAAGGCAATATTAATATAAGGAGGAATAATATGAAATTAATAAAAATATTCATGATACTGATAGTCATATTCGGTGTTTATTATTTTGGTTTTTCAATGAAAGTAAACAATAATCTTGGCGCCACAGTTTTTGAACCCGGATTTGATTTTGATATTATTGATAAAATGCCAGCTTATCTTTTTAGAGAAGACCTTTCATCAAGGCCATACAAAATAAACTATAATGGAAATACGGGTTATATGACAGTGAGCAAATCTAATGACAGCGTTTCAACTATTCTGGATTTTTATGAAAAACAGTATCCTCCAAATGAACTGATTAAATTGAAAGCATATTTTGTCAAAGAGTTGAAAACAAAAGATGTAAAGAAAGACAAGCAGTTGATAAGGCTAATCAATACAATAAACGCTTTCTTAGATGTTCATATTCAAAAGCCACATTTCAGATGGGAAAATAAGCGTTTTGGGGTTTTGGGAATTTTTCAATTTTCCAAGAGCCCATCAGGCATTGATCTTACTACCTTTATTCAAAAATATAAACAAGCTATTGAAACCGGAGATTTTGGAAAAATTGCCACAATCAGAGCTGTGACTGTAATCAAAAATGCTCATGTCTCTATAGTACTTAATCAATGGACAACATCAGATTTCAACATTCAAAATATTATTGGCAATCCTGCCCCGGACACTCTTAACGATTTGAATATACCCAACCATCCAAAATCAAAAATATTATTGTCAATGGAGCAAGAAAATACGCAGACAATCGATAGAATTAAATTGATCAAATGGAATCTTTCTGAGGATGAAATTGTTGAATATTTTCATTCACATTTGTTCCAAAATGGTTGGGTAGAGATATCTGGTCCTAATCAGTTTAATCAAATGTTTAACGTAAGTTTACAATTTAAACGTGATGGCAGAGAGCTTCTCATTTGGATTGTAAAAAATAAGCAACATAACAATTTTTTAATGACATTAATTGATCGTGAAAAGATCAACAATTGAAAGGAGAAACGTAATGAATCATTTTTTTAAGAGTAAAAAGGAATTGATGATGATAGCAATCGCTGCACTCTGTGGTCTTGCTTCAATTATCTTGATTCAACAATTTATTGAGCCTGTTCCAACGATAGTTGCTAATCAAAATATTGCCCCTGGAACAGTCATTAGTGAATCTATGTTGTCAGTAAAAAAAATATCAAAAGCGTTTATATATGAAGATTCAATTTTTCCTGATCAAAAAGATAGGATAGTTGGACTTCCCATTAGTGTTGTACTTAACAAAGGTGCTCCTGTTCTTTGGTCACATTTTAGGAAAAAAAGTATAATTAAAGGCATGGCAGATGTTATTGAAAAGGGTAAAAGAGGACTTTCAGTTCGTTTTGACCCGATTAGTGCGGTTTCAGGTTTTATTGATGTGAATAATAAAATAGACATCGATTTTGCGTATAAAGATCGCAAAACAGGAGGAATGTTCGTGAAAACAATTCTTCAAAACATACAGGTGCTTGCTACTGGAATTCGAAATAGATCTACACAAGGCTCCTTAACATTACACCTTACTCCTGAAGAACGTGAAATATTGATATTTGCCCATTACAGAGGGCATTTGTATACATCTTTAAGGAATAATGATGATTCTGAAATTATAAAAACAAAAGCGATTAATTTTAATGAATTTATGCGTTTTCTGGGAACATTACCTGTTATAAATGAAAGACCTGTAGATCTTAACCCAACTCCTAAAAAATTATATGATAAGCAGCTCCGCTGAGAGAAAAAACGAATGTTTTTTTTATGAATCATCCTAAATTTCAAATAAATAATAGCATAGCAAAATAAATAATTAAAAGGAGAATTAAATAATGAAAATTAAACTTTTGACAATAATTATATGTCTATTCTTCGTTAGTAACTCATTGGCATTTTCAAAAGAAGAAATCGTCTTTATACATCAGCAAAAAACAATCGATTTTCCTGGAATAAAAAGGGCAGCCATTGGAGAGCCGACCATTGCGACAGCTAAAGTGATTCAAGAACTCAATCAAATTCTTATTACAGGCAAATCTATTGGTAAAACAAATTTAACTGTTTGGGATAAAAATGAACAACAAGATCAAATTGTCATTACAGTTATGTTGGATCTTAGTGAAGTGGCTAAAGAAATTCGTGAAAGATTATATAACGTTAAAGGTATTTTTGTAAGAATAGTGGGAAGTAGAATTAACGTATCCGGTACAATCAAAAGCCAAAAAGATATTTCAAAAGTGAAAAGAATTATCAATGATTACCCTATTGTTATAAATGATACCAACGTAAGTGATATGATAATTGATACTATTGCTAGAAAAATAAATAATGAATTTAAAAAATTTGATATCACTAGCCTCATTGCTAAAAGAACTGATAAAACAATTATTATTGAAGGAGAAATATTGGACAGTGTGACTGAGAAAAAAGCAAAAATAATAGCATCCTCCTTATTCAGCAATGTCGAATATGCGTATCGTCTGATAAAAATTTCATCAAGACTAATTACCATAAAAGTCGACTTTATTGAAATAGATAAAGACCTTGTTGATAATCTTGGGGTAAAATGGAGTGGTCTTGGAATTAAAGCTTCTGCTAATGGAATAGGGGGATTTGGGGTTAACCAAAATTCTTTTTCAGGAAATTACCATGCAGAAACAAGTGATTATTCTGTTTATTTTAATGCAATAATAACAAGTGGAAAATCACGAATCATTAAGCAACCTAAAGTGATTGTTGCAAGTGGAGAAGAAGTTGTTTTTAAAACAGGAGGAGAAGTTCCTGTTTCAGAAATTACTACAACAGGGGGGGTAATAATGAAACATTATAAATACAAGGATTATGGTACTGCGTTAAAAGTATGTCCATATATAAATGAAAAAGATAAAATATCAAGTAGGATTGAATTAAAACATAGTGATATTGGGAACACTAAGGAAAGTGCCCCTAAATTTAACACCAATGAACTTAAGACTTCCATAAAGATAAAAAGTGGTCAAACAATTGTCATTTCTGGATTCTCCAGTTTATCAAATAAAAAATCAACCGATCAGGTCTTTTTATTAGGAAGTATTCCATTTTTGGGTAAATTTTTCAAATCAACAGCTACAGAGAATGGAAATAAAGAAGTTATGATTTTATTAACCCTTGTTGAAAATAATAAAGATCCAGAGAAGGTTGAAAAAGCTCAAAAATCAATGATGAAAAAGTTCAATGACCAAAACAAGGAATTTCCAATCATTAATTAATAAGGGGTAACTAAAATGATTTCTTTGCAAATATTCAGGAAAAAAAAACTAATTGAGACAAAAAATTACGATAAATTAAAACTTTCAATAGGAAGAGCAATTTTTAATGACGTAACGTTTAATTCAAAAATTGTTTCTAATGTACATGCAAGGATTTTATTAAAAGACGATGATTGTTTTATTATCGATTTGGGAAGTTCAAATGGAACATTCATTGATGGCAGCAAAATTAAAGATTCAACAGAAATAGCAATTAAGCCTGATAATGTCATTACTATCGGAGAATTCTATATTAAAATTAAAGTTGAATTCAATACTAAAGAAAAACAAATATCGCCACCGAAATCATCTTCTACTGATGATGATCCTCTTCAACAGAAAATCAAAAGCCAAATTCTTACAAAACTTCAAGATGAAATTGACCTTCGCAGACATGACATCAGTGAAACTGATGAAAAAATGTTAAAGTCACAATGTCGCCCAATAGTTATCAATATAATTAATGGTATGAAGATTCCTTTTTCTGATTCTAATTCAAAAGAAGAACTGATATGTGACATACTTGATGAAGCTATTGCTCTGGGGCCTCTTGAATATTTGATTCATGATGAAAAAATATCTGAGATAATGGTCACCAGAAAGGATAGAATATATATAGAAAAAGAAGGTAAAATTATTCTTTACCCCAAAACATTTACCAGTGATGAATCCTTACTGGGTGTTATTTCCCGAATGGTAAGTCCTGTTGGAAGGCGTGTTGATGAAAGTTCACCTTATGTAGATGTCAGTTTAAAAGATGGATCCAGAGTGAATATCATTATTCCACCATTATCCCTTGATGGGCCTTGTATTACGATTCGCAAATTTTCAAATAAAAATATAACAATGGAACATTTAGTTCAATGGGATACATTAAATCATAAAATGAAAATTTTATTGGAATTATTCGTTAAAAACAAGACAAATATCATTATTTCTGGTGGTACTGGTTCTGGGAAAACAACAACATTGAATGCCCTGGGAGAATATATTCCAAGAGGTGAACGACTCATTAGCATCGAAGATACTGCAGAATTGCAATTGAATAAAAACCATGATCATGTCCCAAGACTTCAAGTTCGTCCACCAAATATTGAGGGACAAGGTGAAGTGACGATTAGAGCTCTTGTTAATAATGCTTTGCGTATGCGACCTGATCGAATTATTTGTGGTGAATGTCGAGGCGGTGAAGCATATGATTGTCTTCAAGCTATGAGTACCGGTCATGATGGGTCGATGTTAACAATCCATGCTAATTCACCAAAAGAAATGCTATCAAGGCTTGGAACGATGGTCGCTCAAGCTGGCTTAAATTTAGCCAGTCATGACATCAAAGAGGTTATTAATTCAGCAGTCCATGTGATTATTCAGCAAAATCGTTTTGAATGCGGTTCGCGTAAAATAACAAAAATCTCTGAAGTTACAGGTATTGATGATGATGGTAACCTATTAATTCAGGACATATTTTATTTTAAACGAATGGGTGTTGATCAAAACAATAAAATTAAAGGTTCATTTATGGCAACAGGGCGGATACCAGAAATTTTTCTTAAGTTGCACAGGCAGGGGATTGATTTGGACTTGAGTATTTTTAATAACAATTAACACGTAAAAAGGAGTAAAAAAATGAATGTATTATATATGTTAATAATTTTATTCGCATTTTCAGGTGTCACTCTTTTTTTCTGGGCTTTTTTCAGGCTAATGAAAAATGATTTTTTAAGCCATTACAAGACACATTCAATTTCACTTTCAGAAATCTTTTATTTTATCGATTCCAAAAGAATTCAAATGTACCATTTTCTTGTTATATGCTTTTGCCTGTCAATTGGATTCTTTTTTTATTGTCTGACAGGTCAATTGCATAATCTCATTATTCTGTTTTTGGTATCGCTATTTGTACCCCAAATATGGATTATTCAAATGAAAAAAAAGCGCTTTAAATTATTTGATGAACAATTGCCAGATGCCTTAACAATTTTATCCAATTCACTTCGTTCAGGTCAAAATTTACCGCTGGCAATTAATACACTGGTTAATGAACATCCTCCCCCCATATCACAAGAATTTTCACTGGTTATTATGCAAACGCGTATAGGACTCTCAATGAAAAAAGCATTAGAAAATCTCAGTAATAGAGTTTTAAATGAAAATCTAAAAAAAAATGAGGATCTTCAATTATTAGTAACTTCTGTCAATGTTGTGCATGACATGGGAGGGAATCTTAGAATAATATTTCAGTCAATAGAGGAACTGATTCGAAAGCGAAAAAGAATTCAGAAAAAAATAAAATCAATCACAGCTATGGGAAGATATCAAGGAATGATTACATCTTTAATTACACCAGCCATGGGATTATTTATGTACTATAATGAACCAGGTGCAATGAGTTTAATGTTTAATGATCCTGCTGGGAAACTTGTTATTTTTTTGATTATCATTTTTCAAATAACAGGATATTTAATCATTCGAAAAATTACAAACATTAAGGTATAAGGAGTAATTTATTATGGAAACAATGATATATATTACCGTATTTGTTAGCGTTTTCTTTTTTGTTACCGTATTAATCAACTTTATATTCAAAATAAACAAACTTGATGAAGATGACTATCGTAATGTTGAAAGTGAAACCGGTTTTTTTTATAAACTACAAAGAATGATGATATACAAACCAGTAATTTTAAGGTTAGCAGGAATGAATAGAGCAATTGGAGAGGATAAAATTAATGAATGGTACAAAAAAAAGCTGATGACATCTGGAAATCCCTGGAAATTAATTCCGGTTGAATTCTTTGCCTATAAAGAGTTACTCGCAGTGCTTACAGGAATTTCTGTCAGCACAATTTACTATTATTCCATGCATGAGCTTAATTTTTTAATCGTTTTTCTTTCTGTGGCTATAGGCTATAGAGCACCAAATTTTTGGATAGAATTCACAATTAAAAATCGCAAGAAATCAATACTTATCGACTTGCCCTTTTTTACTGATATTATTGCATTGGCATCAGCTGCTGGCCTTGATTTTAAAACCGCTATAGAACGTGTTGTTAAAGAAGGTCGTCCTGGCCCTCTTCGATCTGAATTTAACAAATTACTTCAAGATTTAAGAGTTAGTCCAATAATCAGTACAGCATTAAATAATCTTGCGGAACGTACTGATTTATATGAAATAAGATCATTTGTACTCGCACTCATTCAAGCAGACAAACAGGGGTCGCCCTTAAAAGATGCGTTAAGAACACAATCAGAAATTCGCCTTGAAGAAAGATTTATCAAAGCTGAGAAACTAGCACAAGAAGCACCGGCAAAAATCAATGTCCCTTTGATTTTTTGTTTTCTCCCTCCTGCTATTGCGATAATTGCATTTCCTCTTTGTCTAAAATATTCTCAAAACACTGGAGGCTTTTAATGAAAAGATATCAATTAATTAATTCAACAACTGGTGAAATGATCTCTGAACATCTAAATATAGCGGAATCTTTTTGGCAAAGAGCAAAAGGGCTTATTGGGCGCAAAAAATTGAATATAAATGAAGGATTGTATATTCCTGGATGCAGATCTATCCATATGATGTTTATGCTGTTTTCTATTGATGTTATTTTTATAGATAAACAGTATGCCATTACTAAGATAATAAGCGAAATCAAACCTTTTTGCCTGGGGTTTGGAACATTAACCAGTAATGGAGTAATTGAATTGCCAGTTGGAACGATAAAACAACACAAATTTTCTATTGGTGACAATCTTATTATCCAAATCAGCCCAAATAATGTTTAATATAAATAATACAATACGATGAAATTGGATTTTTTCAAGGGTAATTATTTTATTATATTTATTTTTTTCAAATCTGTATAAAAAACTTAAAGGGTGGTCAGATACACAATTCAAGATTTTATTAACCCGTTATTTAAAGATGGCATCCCCAAATTTGTGGGTGAACTTAAAGCATTTTTAACGCATGGGCCAAATGAAAATAAACATAATAAGAAAATTATGGTAACGGCCACTGTACTATAAGACCTAACATGACCAGCAAAGCTTAAATTTAACTTTAAATTCAAACACATACGAATTTCCTCGTATTATGTTTGATTGATTCGTATATATCCTGAAAGTTGGATAAAGCGTACACTATTTCTATTTGGTATCTACTCCCAAGTACATCAAGAACAGTCTATCTCGGGCCATTGATTAGTTCGAAGATCGATAACCAGAGAATCTGTACCATATTTTTAATGCATGCGGTTGAACCAATCCAGAATCAGGGCGAGTGAGTGTTGCACAAGCCAGTTTTCCAGTTTATTTTTGAGTTTGATAAGTTGTAGCCTTAATCCATTTATAGATGTAAATATTGCCATTC
>Ga0272440_1001988_pt1 | contig 16240 bp, 7 predicted proteins | sample SSMMMBAug17_FD_192440 | JGI IMG/M metagenome (GOLD analysis project Ga0272440, IMG submission 192440) | Marine sediment archaeal communities from Little Sippewissett salt marsh, Falmouth, MA, United States - SSM-MMB-Aug17 | ecosystem: Environmental > Aquatic > Marine > Wetlands > Sediment ... | reverse complement strand
TTCATTTCCTGCGAGATCGGAGAATGCGGCAGCTGGTATAGAAATGACAACTTCTCCTTGATCCGATGGTGTTATCGTCGCAACATAAGGTGAGGAGGTTCCAGAAAAATAATTAACGTCACCATTACTGACAAGAATGTCATCCTTATCAAAATTAACCACAGCTTCATTTGTGTTAATTGTAATTGTACAGGAAGTATTGGCATAATCAGAAATATTTGAGTCGATGAGAACTGTGGGCTTTGTTTGATCAACCGCAATTTCAAATATTGATGATGCAACGTTCCTATTTCCAAAACTGTCTAAAGCACAATTTTCAGGAATTCCCACTTTCACAATTCCATCAACATCAGGTGTTAAAAAAAGTGTATACATTGTTGCATTGCCAGACACATGATATTCTGAGACATTTTCAAAGGTCATGGACGAATATGTAAAGCTTTCCACTGCACGATCAAAGGTAGCAATCACTGGAATTTGACTTGAATTCGTCGGACTGCTTAATGGCGATTGCAAGGTAACGTTGAATTTATCTTCTTCTACATGAACTGTTCTGGTGATGCTGACACTGTTCCCTGCCCGATCAATCACAGAATAAGTAAGTAGATACGTTCCAATTTGATTCATCACATCTCCATTTATAGATATCTGGTCTGTGATGTCGAGATCAATAAAGTCTATTGCAGTGACATGATTCCATTTATCAAATGTACTTCCCAGAGGCACGATTGTTTCTTGTTCTAATTTTAACTCTGGAGCTTTTGTATCAAATGTTCGTGTAAATATAACCGATTGTTGGTTTGCGTTGCCAGCATCATCAAAGCATACACCTGAAGGAATTAAAACTGTGGCTGTTTTCTGATCCGTTGGAGATAGGGTTGCAATGTAAGCTGAAGCCAGGAACTCCAAACTGATCACAGATGCATTTTCGACGACCAGGTCTGTTTTTTCAAAGTCATTCACTGGTTCATTGGTTGTTATGGTTAATTTCCATGGGGCGGAATTGGAATATGTTGGTACGTTGGATTCAATATTAACAATTGGCCTTTGTCTATCTGAAATGATTTCAAACGTTTCAGATGATACAATACCGCCTGCAGCATCTTTAGGAATCGTCAGTCTGACAGTTCCATCATTATCAGGAATGATCGTAATCGTGTAAGAATTTGCTGACCCGGTGATTGAATAAGATGAACTATTTTCAACTGTGATATCGTCTTGATGAAAAGCTGTGACAGATTGGCTAAAATTAGCAAAAACAATAATTGGTATTTCAGAGGTTGGACTTGTTAATGGAGATTCAAGCGTCAAGCTGGGTGTGCCAATGAATTCAGTTGACGTAGAATCTGTAGAAATATTACCTGCATCATCACGAAATTGAACATAAATTGATTTATTGCCATCCCCTTCAGAAATGATCCAGTTCATTTTAGATTCAAAGGGAACCCATCCGGTTTCAGATTGGACATATCCAAAATTACTGATAAATACATCAAGATTATATGTTTCAGCAAAGAGTGATAATTCAATGGATCGGTCATACGTTACAGGTGCTGTTTCAACGCCAACATTTGATGGCGGAACAGTGTCTATTCGGAAGGGGCCAATGTTTTCTGTGGGGCCGATAATTGGGTCATCCTCACTATCCAGAGCGACAGGCGCAATATGAAAATATATGAATTCATCGTCAAAGAAGTCATTTTCATAGTTCCTGCTGATTGCTTTTTGAGTGGTATGCAGCTCACTGTTTGTAAATTCATCAAATTCATATGATTCTAATTGATCAAAGCTATAGTAATAGCCCTCAATTGAATCGTAGGTATAGCCATCTGGTAATGACCATTCAACTTCTATGATTGTCGCTTGTGATGGTCGGTTGATTTTATGTTCAGATACCGCGTGAATGTTTTGTACTGGACCTAACTCTACTGTATCCGCCCATGCAGTATTCAAGAATATCAATATTCCAATAAATGGCAGTAATACTGACCACTTCCAACACTTTTTCATGTCAATTCTCCTTTTCAGATTACTAATACACTATAATCGCCATATAATATTTAACGAAAAACGATTATTGTGCAATTCGTTATTTATTATGACGCGCCTGTATTTGGCGCAAAATTCTCTCTTCATTTTGAATACGAATTAAATTTCGTTTCTGTAAGTTATATAGTTCTCTGGTTTTGGCAGAAAGCTCTGCTGAAAGTTCTCTGCGATCTTCCATAGAGGCTTTAGATAGCTCGATTTTAAGCCGCGTAATTTCTTTGCGGATTCTGTTTTCTTCCATAGATGCTTTTGAGCGCATGTAGGATATTTTTTTGATACGCGATTCTATCATTTTTTCGTTGATACGCTTTTGTGCCTTTTCAGCGTATGAGCCTTTGGCATGCACCCCGGGTACAGGAGGAGGGACTCGAAATGGGCTTTGATAGACCTGGCTTTTATTCGCTTTCTTTGCTTTTTGAGATTGAGAAACGTTTACATACTGAACATTGCTTCCACCTGAACTGCTTTCATAAACTTTGATATCAGAAATATACAACTCCTTGTCCCCATTTGATTTCATTCGTTGGGAAAATACAGCAACAGAGCTGTAAGGTGACACAATCCGCTTAACAGCTTTTTCTATAGGCAGAGAATGAATATTTGCGGAAATGGTGTTATTTTTGATTGATGCATCAACGAACACTTCAGCACCACAAATTTCTGAAATTTTTTTGAGTACATCAATAACTGGCACATTCGAAATTTCGGCAGTCAGGTATTCTCCATCAAGTTCAATGCGCATTTTATCTGTGTCACTCTCTGCCAGTGTATTTGAGAGGAAAAACATACCTATCAAAAACACTGGGATTATACAAATTATTATGAACTGTTTCATTGTTTTCCTCATCAATTATTTTATTCGTGTCCAACTTTGGTTTTTCAAGTTTTGTTTGGACAAAACCGAACCAGAACAGACTGGCATGTCAAATGAGTGGAATGCCAAAGTTGGATTATCATAAATCGTTTCATGAGCGAATGATTATTCCTGCCAGGCACTATTCAATTGAAATTGAATCGAAAATGTCCCAGAGGGCACGCCCTTAGCCTCACGACGCTTGGAGACCGGTGCATCATTTGCTCCCAACCAGAATTGTTTCTTTCTATCTTTATATTTGGCGACAATTTTCAGATGATATTGCCGATCTGAATTTAAACCATTTATCATAAATGCGCCATTGATATCGCACTGAATCTGTCCAATATATCCTTTTCGATCTTGTTCAAAATAGTACCGCACAAAAACATCGACTTCATCAGGTGGGATTTCATTCTCAGTGATAATGCCGGAAATAATATTCTGATCACCTCGAGACATTTTGAGTACCAATAGGTCAGTTTGGTCGGCGGTCCAGATTGCCTGAACATCAGGGAAGTTTTCATATTTAGCTCGGACAAGATATTCAGCATAATTTCCATTAATCATATGTTCAAGACTGGAGGCTTGAAATCGACCATTCCTATCCGACCGGGTTTCATCTCGAAGTAGGCCTTTATAATAAACTTGAACAAGCGCTGCATCAATACCTGCACCGGTCTGAGCATTAATAAGCATCCCTTTCAAAACAATAGCGGGTTCCAGGGAGAAGTTAACTGTTTCTCCGGTCGCTCGATTTGTTTTTACCTGAGTCAGGTAATGATCCGAAACATTTTGTATTTTATAATCAGTGGCTTCTGGAAGATTACCAAAAAGAAAATATCCGGTTTGATCTGTTTTAACAGAAGTCCAGAATGATTGTGATTCTGAAAAGATAGTTATCATAATATCAGCAATCGGTGCATTATTAATACTTTCTGACAATGTGACCACACCATCAATATGGCTCGCAGGCGCTAATGTGACCATTTTTTCTGAAATGTTATTATCAATGACAAAGGATGCCTCTGAATAATCCATGAGTTGAGAATTATTCGGCGCATATACCCAAAAATTATAGGCGCCTGCTGTAATTCCACCTATCTGAAAATATCCATCTTCATCAGAATAGTCGACAAGCGGATCTTCCATATCACTGGATGAAATCTCAACCTTTGCTTCAAAAATTGGCTCATCTGTCCAACTTTTTACAACGCCACTAATTGTGTAGCCAGTCAATAATGAAAAATTAACATTTGTTTCACCAGCACTGATATCTGTTTGGACTTGTGACATATAATTCGTTTCACTGTCGGGTGTCGCTTTAACGCGATAATCATCGTACATTGGCAATCCATTGATCTCATATCTGCCGAGCTGATCTGTCAGACATGCATTCTTCGAATCTTTTGAAACTGATCGGGCGGTTACAATCACATTTTCCAGGCGTTGATTATTTGAATCCTTTACAATTCCTGAAATAGATCCAGTGTCAATAATTTGAAAATCAATGTTTTCAGCCAATTGGTGTGTTGAAACAAGAGTTGCATTCTTCTTATTTGAAACAATTTTTTCAGTAGAATAATAGAAAGTTGCTTGTTTATATTGGATATAGACCTGATAGTCATCTGTCAAATTTAGACCACCGATTGAATAATGGCCATTTGAGTTTGTTTGATCAACGCCCAAATGCTCGGCACTATCAGACCAGGCTTCAACACGAATATTTGATAACGCTTCGCCTTTCACATCAAGAACAGTTCCTGAGATAGACGCACCTTTTTGTAAATCAAAATCAATGCCTGTTTGATCTTGCGTTAAATCAACTCTTTTGGCTGCTTGATCAGAGGATACATTGTCATAGTATTGTTGCTTATAAACATCTGATTGTATGGATACAATATAATCATTTGAAGGTTCTAATCGATCAATCAAATAGGGGGTTGTGCCTGTTCCCTCATAGACAACTTGTGTTTGTCGTTCAGATTTGTTGAGTTTTTCTGATCTGGCATAAACATAAACTGTGTCTCCAATTGTGGCATTACCTGGAAAAAAGATACGACCTTGAAGCGATCGTGTGACTGTTGCAAGCACCAAATTAATGTTTTCCTGGTGGTCATCCTTCAGGTTAATTCTTTTATATGCGACATATGGGTAATGTGCTGATTGTAAAATATCGACCATATAGTTCTTTTTAGGTTTCAAACCGGTAAATTGATATGGAACTTCATAAGGGGGCTCAGTATCTGTTCCAACTATTTCTTTCATTTTGATCGATTTATTTTTTCGACTGACCTGAACAAATACTGATTTTCCTGGCTCAAGGTTACGTATAATCCCCGAAATGTTTCGCCCTGGGAGATCAAGGTTACAATTGGCTTCTGTAGCATTTTCAGTGGTCAGTGTAATCACAATGGATTCATCTGTATAGGCATCGTGCGTAAAACTTATCTGATATGTTTCATTTCCGGGCAAACCGGTTAATGCATAGTTATAACCATGAGATACTTCATCAGTACTGACTGCATCAGCAAAGAATTCATTTGATAAATTCCATGCCTCAACCTTGACATTTTTAATGGCTTTGTTTTCGGTGCTAACGATACCCTGTATACGATACCCTTTGGAAAGTATCAAATCACAAATTTTGGGTTCCATTATCGTACCTGGCTGAACGCCGGTTGCTTCGTTCCATTTGTGAACAGTGCCATTATCACTATAAAAAGCCCTGATATATTCTTTCTCCCAAACATAAACTGTATACAATGTTGCTTCAGAATTTAATCCAATAAATCGATACTGACCTTCACTATTTGTTTTTTCGGTTGAAAGGCTTTCATCAGCGCTTGACCAGACATTTATAAATATGCCTTCTCCTGCTTTTTCCTGTTGATTTTGATCATTTATAATCCAAACCGTCCCTTCAATAACTGCGCCTTTATCGAGAGTAAAATTAATATTATACACATCCCCATCTGTCAAATCTACATGGTCGGCATTTTTCTGTTTATTCTTATGGAAAAAGTACTGTATAGGGTATTCTTCAGAAAAAGCACAGACAATATAATCATCTAATGGTGGAAGATTAGGGATTGAGTATAGCCCTGTTTCATCTGATATGGTATCATTGGTTGTCCCTTTCGAAAGTGACCATGTGGTTATTTTTACGTTGTTTAAAGGAACACCATCACTATCATAAACATGCCCAAAGAGGGTATTACCTGATTTTAAATAAAAATGAACCTGATCATTACCTGGCTTGACTTCTTCAGCATCTTCTCGGTTATCTCGTTGATTATATGCCTGATATGGATAGAGAGGGTCACTTGAATCAATTTCAACAATATAACCTTCATCAATAGAAAGACCAATAATGGTATATGCCCCATTTTGATCTGTTATTGCACCATTACCTGAATTTAAATCATCAGACCAGGCATTGACCCAAATATTTTTAACCGGTTGCCCATTCTCTTTTAATTGAACAATACCACTGATATTATCGAACTTGGCGTTATCAATGATAATATTAATCAAATCGACAGGCCCATTCTTAAGACTAATTGTGCGGGCCTTGTCCCATGATAAGCTACTTGAATTTGGCGCATCTACCCCCACTGTTTTTTCTTTGGGCAAGGAATAATAAACATCAGAATTAAGCTCATCAGACCAGACATAGATTCGATAATCCTTCGCGTCAATTAAGTGCGTGAATGTATAAAATCCATTTTGATCTGAGATTGTGCTTTGAATATTAAAAGTTGATATGGAAAAGGCAATGATTTCAATTTCTGGTAGACCGTTGTTGTTTTGAGTCACCTGGCCTTTGATTCCGAGTTGTGGCAATTTTGTTAATACAAAATTGATCTCCAGATCATCATTTTTTGTGGATAATTTCTTAGCAGAGAGCGGATCTGATTTATTCAGATAATACTCACCAACATATTGATTATTATTTAATGGCGGCCAGGCAGATACAACCAGGTTATCAGTTGCAGGCAATCCTGTTAATGTGTATTCTCCATTTGCATCTGTGAGCACACTGTCTACAAAGATTGGTGTTTGTGAAGCTTTAGGCATCGTATGAACTTCAACTGTACATCCATGAAAGGCATCATTTGTGTCATCACCATGGAAATCACCGGCAGTTACGCGTCCTTTAATTTTTCGGCCATCAATTTTGATGTAGTCTTGCTTTTGAGCAGAATATGTGGCATTTTCTGTTTTTGCAGTTAAGGTCACTGTATAAATGCCAGCCTTGGTATACACATGAGTGATAGCTCTCGCTTCTGAACTGGATGTTTTACCATCACCAAAATCCCATAACCAGGATAATACATCATTATTCTTGTTCTGGGTTTGATTTATGAATTGAGCCTCAAATGGCACCGGTCCAGTCGTATTTGTTGATAAAAACATTACTTTTATTGGATCTGGCGATTTTTGAATGACCTCAATGTCAATATTCTTTGTCGCACTCCCGCCAGGTCCGGTTACAGTCAATGAAACAGTGTATGTTCCAGGAGAATAATAGTCATGGAGTGGATGTTCAGCGCTGCTTTTGTAGCCATCTCCAAAATTCCATACCCACTGCTGAATAAAACCACTGGATTGATTTTTGAAAGATAGTCTCAATGGATCAATCTGAGATATCTGAGTGAATGAAAAATCTGAAACCGGCTCTGAGACATTTGGCGTAAAATTTACCTGTATTGTGACATCTTCAGTGATCGTTATGATATATGGCGGATCAATGAGTTGTTCGTTTGCCAAAACATTTTCAATGCGAAAGCCTTCATCTGGTTCGGGTATTAATTTTATGGAATCCCTATCTCGTACCATCAGTGTCTCTGCGGGTTTACCTGTACCACCTTGACTATAAGTCACTTCCACTTTGTGCGTTATGTATTTTTCTTCAAAAAACGCCTTTATTGAACGATCTTCTTGAACATTCCAGAATGTATAAACATGAATTTTTCCCTCTGAGACATCATCAACCTGAACATCCTGTATCACACATTCATCTGCCGGGTTAATCTGGAATGTCTGGTTACTTCCTTTTGACAGTGTAATCGTACCTGATGGTTCAATGGTTCCGCATGTCATGTTTACAGATTCTGCTGTTATGGTAATGGTTGGTTTTTTTGCAAATTTGGCTGTCACAGCGTGGTTCTGTATCACAAATGGGAATAAATATTTTTGTAATGGACCTTTTGAGATGCCATCAACAATAATATCATCAATAATACTATCCGAACCTGGTGTAAAAATCAATGTTTGACTTGCACCACGCTCAATAAGAATGTTCCCCTCAGGTGATATCTTACCATTACCGGTTCCATCAATTTGGGTCGTTATGGTGAAAGTTTCAGGTTCGTCAAATGAAACGTCCAAAGAATAATTTTTTGTCACATTTCTAAATATGTAAAAATTTTGAAACATCGTAATAGGTTGACCATCAATGCGAACTTCACCAATCACAAAGCCATCATTTGGAATAAATGAAAACCTTTTGTCTTGACCATGAGGCACTGAAAATGCACCATCTGAAGTGACAACGTTACCATTGTCGTCGTGTGTGACCTGAATTTCATATATTTTTTGCTTGTATGTCACTTCCAATTTTTGTTGATTGTTGATAACATTTTCAAACGTAACTTTACCATTCTCCAGGATCTCAGTAACATCTGTATTATTTTTTATAATTTGGTCAATTTCAAACCCAATCTTGGGAGTGATTGTAAAAGTGATATCATTCCCATGCAAAACAGTATCACTGCCAGTACTGGATCGAATAGATCCTTTGTCATCATTATGAACAATTTTTATTTGATATTCAATCTGTTTAAACATGGCAGTGATGCGATGGTCTGCTCTGATATCATTAAAGACATATTTCTTAAATGGGGCATTTTCAATTTCGCCATCAACCAACCAACCATTAAATTTAAACCCCTCATCGGTTTCCATTTCGAACGATAGGCTATCTCCTCTGTTTACAGTAATCAAACCAGCGGGCTTAATGATACCGCCTTCACTTGATGTTGCCTTAATTGTGAATTGTTCACATTGAGGAAACTGGATGGGATTTGGAAAAAGATTCTTGACTTCCTGATCGCCGTCAGCAATACGATATATCAGTTGTGATTGAATTTTGGCAGTATCCGAAATGATTCCTGTTCGACTCAGTAAATATGAAAATTCAACAGGTGATTCAGGTGGGGTTGTCCAGAAGAGTTCAATAGTTGATGCGTCGAGTTGTTTAGTTTCATAAGTTGCACCTTCAGATGCTAAAAATTGTGTATTCTCCGCAACAAATAGTTTGACACCTAATGCAGTAATATTACCTTGATAAAAAAGATTGTTTTGAATACTTGAGGTACTGCTATCCAAACATTCAGAAACATGATGAAAACCATTGACAGCAACAGAGTCAATGGTGATAGGAGTGGTCTCAAAATTTTCTTCAGAGCCATTTCCTACACGATAAAACATCTTGGCATGAATGGTCAGCATGCCCTGCAATTCCGACGAAGCCTTTAATAAATAATCAAACTTTATCAGATTGTCCTTTGGAACATTTGATAATACAAACTCGACCTCATTTTCAACAATTCTTTCATTTATCCATATATCAGACACAGATTGCTTTTCATAATTTAAGCCCTCTGGCAAGTTTATGCGAACGCCCAATGCTGTAATTTCATTTGTAATACCTTCAATTTTACCACTTACATGCACCAATCCTCCAGGAACATAATCGCCAAAGGATTGATGAATCAATGTTGGCGAAACGCTTGATGCCTTGACATCATTGATGAGTATAAAAATGTTAGCCAGACAAAATAACAATAAGAACTGTTTCAGTACGTAGCTGATTGGTCTGATTGATTTTATATTATTGATGTTGAATTTCATTGTTGCCTCCTGATTATTGTTTGATTTAATATTTTGCAGCGTATCTAAATACTGCACTAAAAATAAAGGCAAATTTTATGCCACCATTTCACTATGTATTAAATAACTTGAATAACAAGTTAGTAATGATCGGATGAAATGATCCTGAGCTTTAATTTTTGAGGATAAAGTGAAATCTTTTGCGATGACCTGGTCAACCTTCATGGTATTAATTTTATTTCTGGCAAATTATAGTGTAACTCTTCATTCAGCCTCCTATACGTCACTCTGGAATGAATAATTGCCGACTGCGATGCCGACTTCACTAAATAGTTCAAGTGAAAAGGGCTTTCAGGCGGTTTTAGCCAGATGAATTCTATTGTACCCATATCCCCTTTTTGGGGTTGAATGATCGGTTTTGAATTCGTTGTTGATGAAATATAAATAACGTTTTCCGGTAAAAATATTGAAATGGCAATTGCGTATATGGGTCCGGTGTATTGGATTGAACTATTGATCGAAAATATTTCATTTGAATAGTTGACCGAATTTGTGGCAGTTAGTTGATCGGTTGAATAAACAGAGGATACCTGTATAGTCAGAAATACTGTCAATACAAAAATGGTCAGCCATTTTTCATCAATAAATCTAAACATTCCAACACCTTTTCCAGGGCCGGTTTAGAATCGATATGCTGCTCCAATCGAGATGTTGGTATATTCGATATGGTCAACGTTTCCAAATCCAATTACATGCTCTAACTCTACTCCCATTGAATAATGGTGCTGATAAATAATATCAGTGCCGACGGCAATTCGTGAACCAATACCCCAATCAGTTTTTTTATAATATTTTAAACCTGAGATTTTTTCGTAAGAATTAAACAATCCCATACCAAACAGGACATAAGGAACAAAATATTCTTTAGCCGGTAACGTACATTTTGCATTTGCTCCAACAGTCAAAACATCAACTTTTGTTTTATAATCACCTCTGGTTCCAGAAATGTCAGACTCAAAAGGGGCAACGTACTCAAAAATCCCTTCGGCTGAAAAGTATTCATTGAGGATCAATCCACCCCGCAATTTAAACCCTATGGAATCATCAAACTCGACGCCAACATTATTATAAAAATATTGATTTGTGTGCGCTTCATCAAGCTGACTCCACGTGTTAGAAAGTGATGCCCCAATATAAAAGGATGTCTTTTCCTGAGCATATACGTGAGGACGCCCTAAAATAAATAAACCTGAGAGGCATACAATGCATATCAGTAAGAATTTTCTCATGTTTTCACCATATTTTTTGAATTGTTTAAGGTTAATTATTTGCACTATAAAGTATATTTTCTTGGCTTTGTCAAGTATTATTGTTAATAAGTCTGATGTATAAATTTGATATATAAATATTTCAAATTTGATCGAATAGCCTATTCATAAATAAAAATTTTAAACATTTCAAGAAACAAGTGTAAGTTTATTAATTTCTTTGTGTATAATATACTATGAAATAATTCATCAAAATTTGTTGCTTTTTTTTATTTCACAATTATATTATTTAGACTTTTTAAGCATAAAAATAAAATTAATAATACATACAAAAATTATTTTTTAGATCAAATTAATGAAAGTTTGTTCGTTCTCACACATTGAAGATGAATATTTTGCTAAAAATTCTTAGAAAAATACTCCTTATTTTTAAATGAAAATAAAATTTTGTTTGGTAATAAATAAACAATGAATTGTGTTGATTTTTTCAAAAAAAGAATGTAAGATCTTGACAAATTCAATAAACTAGTTTTAAATTAAAAAATTGCTAATAATAAAAATAAACGAACCGATAAAAATTCAAGAAAGCTACTTTGGTTAAGGAATACGAATACTAAATTCGTACTAATGAAATACAGACCTTGATATACCTCATAAGGGATGATAATGGTAAGAATATCCCAAAATCTATTTGTAATGCTATTAATAAGCATCATGCAAATAACAAGTTTTCCCTTAAATAATATTGAAGATATCAGCAACGATGGCAAAGTTGATATTGAGGATGTTATAATGGTTGTAAAGGGTGTTGCACGAACTGTTGAATCCTCAGAATCAATTAAATCTAGCGTTAAACGTGCTGTTACTGTAATTTCAGTTGCTGCTGGACTGAAAAAAATATTAACACCATTAAAAGATAATAACTTATCAAAATCAGCGCATTTTTCTGACTTACTATATTTAATCTCTTCTGTTACTTATAATAATTATTTTAGACATACAAAAACAATTGAAGAACAAAATTTCCTATTTAAAACAATCGAATTCCCTCCAATTTCTCCACCCCCTCAGAAAGCTTCATTTATTCAATCAGTATCATGAGAGCAAAATCTCAGTAAACAATTAAGTTAATCAAATCATTATTTAAGGAGAAACAAATGAAAAGAAAAAATTTTAACATAGTTATGGCTTCAATAATTGCCATTACACTTATGGCTTCCTTGGTTTATGCAAATCCAGGAATAAGAATTAATACCCCCTCAACAACACAACAAGTTGATAAACAAGCAAGTGTTGATATATTGCTTGAAAACTTAAGTCAAGCTGATATTGATTTGCTTGAAGCATCAGGAACGGCTTTTACCTTAGAATTTCAATCAGGTCTTGAATTCGTTCCCGGGTCAATGCAGAGTTCATACTTTGACCTTTTTCAAACGCAATTTGAAACAGCCGGAACAGACCCTAACCCATATACCGGATTGGTTGAAGGTTATGATCAACCTTTGGTCGTAAATGATGATAGCGGAAATTCACGTACAAGAATTGCCGCTGCAAGATGCACCTCAACATCAAATTCAACAGATGATAAGCTGGCATCATTTAAAGTTCAATTGTCAGCACCACAAACAGCAGGCACTTATTCAATAACTTTGAAACCTACTGTTTTGAATAACCCATCAGCAGGGTATGAGGTGGATACCCCGATAGATGTTCTCGTGGGTTCAGATCCTACAAAGGAACCAACAGAAACTGATGCATATCCAGTATTAATTGCGAGTGATATGGCTCCAATCGTTGCTCATGTAATCTATGGATCCGACATTGATGATGAAGATGACGATTTAATGGATGACAAATGGGAAGAAGAAAAATTTGGAAATTTAACGACAGCAGAAGAAGGAACAGATTTTGATAATGATGGTTATTTAGACAGTGTTGAATATGCCCAAAACTATAATCCAAAAGAGATGGATGCCCCTGGTAAACCAGGTTATGACGAATCAACAGACTGTCGTGCCATCACAACCTGGACGAAAGTTTCTGGAATGCTCAACAACGCTATTCTTTATGGAAAGGTTAAGTTAGATGATAATATTGCTCCGGTTGATAGTTATATTGCTGCATTTGGACCAGGTGGTGAATCCGATTGCAGAGAAGTTGTCAAAGTTGGTGCTGATGGTAATTATTATATGACTATTGTCGGTAATTCAAATGGTGACGTAATAAGCTTTAAATTGAAAAGTTCAGAAGATTGCCAAATTTATGACATTTCTGAGACGATTTCATTTGAAGCAGATACAACTACTGAAAAGAATTTAAATGTCAAAACAAGCTCAACCTTAGATATTCAATTTGTTGCAGGATGGAATTGGTTATCCTTCAATGTTTTACCTGAAGACACATCAATTGCAGCCTTCTTTGGTGAAAATGAATCAAAAGTAAAAGAAGTTAAAACCCAGACTGAGTCTGCTTTAAATATCGGAACCAAATGGATCGGAAATAATTTGGAGTTACTCTCAAATATTTCCAGTGGTGCCATGTTTAAGATAAAAGTGAATGAAGCTTTTGCGCTATCTGTATCTGGTACTCCAGTTGATGCGACCCAAGCAATAGCTCTAAACAATGGATGGACATGGATTGCTTTTACTCCAGAAGACTGTATTCCAGTTAGAGATGCTGTTGATTCTGTTTTTGATAAGTTAAAAGAAATCAAAAGCCAAACAGCCTCAAGAATTAAATTGTCTGAGACACAATTTATTGGTACATTGAATGATATGTGTCCGGGTAAAGGTTATGCGATAAAGACAACAGATCAAGGATCTTTAAATTATTAATTCAAATATATGCCCCTCTCTCTAATACTTATGAGGGGCAACTTAAAAAGAAAAGGAGGTCTTATGAAAAAGAACCTACATATAACGTTACTAATTGCGGCGATGAGCATGTTCTTTCTAACATATGCAATTGCCGATTCGAAATGGTCACCTGCACAGGGACTTGAAAATAATATGATTATTTACGGCAAAGTTCTTGTAAATGACTCAATGGTTCAATCAGATAATTATGTTATTGGAGCCTTTGATGATCAAGATGTATGCAGAGGAAAAGCTGAAATTAAAATGCATGAAAACGATACGAACTTTTATATGACAGTATTAGCCAATCAGAATGGAGAAAAATTGTTTATAAAAGTTATGAATGTACAAACAGGTGATGAATACAAAGTATTTGATTCTATTACTTTTCAATCTGACGCTACAATTGAAAATTTGGTATTAAATGCATATTAATGTTTAACTATAAAATCCCCTTCTAGCTTATTGATTCATTCAAATTGCTTTAAGGGGATTTTTTCATTTGATAAAACAGGGAGGGAGATTAATCATGAATAGAAAATTAGCGATTATTGTTGTTATGGCATTCAGTCTAATTTTTTCCATGGGTATGATGAATGTGGGAATAACAACAAATGCCAATGCCGCTTGTCCGTCATGGACGCCTCAAGGTGGTTTTTTAAATAATATGAATCTTTATGGAACAGTTCTTCTCAATGAGGCCAATGTATCTGAAGGTAGCTCTATTGCTGCATTTGGACCTGGCGGAGACAGTGATGTCAGGGCAGTATATTCTATTGATTCTTCAAGTGGCTATTTCTTAACAATACAATCAACTAATGCAGACTCAATATCATTCAAAATTTGCGATAAAACGACTGAAAATGTTTATGACGTAAATGAAAGTATTGATTTTTCATCAGATTCAACAATTGAAAAGCAATTATCGGCAGGTTCAGGTGTTGCAACGAAATATACAATAACACCATCGGCGGGTCTGAATGGCAGCATTAACCCTGACTCTCTAGTAGAAGTGAATAAAAATGAAAATTATACATTCACGATATCTCCTGACCAGGGCTATGAAATTGAAGATGTTCTTGTAGATGGAGCATCTCAAGGAGCAATGGCCAGCTATGAATTTGTAAATGTCACTGACAACCATACCATTTCAGTTACTTTTAAACAAATTGTTGTTCAAACATTTACAATTACCCCGAGTGCCGGTGCAAATGGTAGCATTGAGCCATCATCACCGGTACAAGTCAATATTAATGGCAATCAAACGTTTACAATTACGCCTAATGATGGTTATGAGGTTGAAGATGTCCTTGTTGATGACGTATCACAAGGAGCGATTAGCACCTATGATTTTACAGATGTGACGACGAATCATACGATATCTGTAACATTCAAACAAACATCTACAGGAACAGGGTGCCCCACATGGACACCTGTCGGTGGGTTCTTAAATAATATGAATCTCTATGGCACAGTATCTCTGAATGGTGCCAATGTTATGGAAGGAAGCTCAATCGCAGCCTTTGGTCCTGGTGGAGAGAGTGATGTCAGAGCAGTTTATTCGATAGATTCAGCCAGTGGATATTTCTTGACGATACAATCAACTGAAGCAGATGCAATATCATTTAAACTGTGCGATAAAGCAACAGAGACTGTTTATGATGTTAATGAAAATATTGATTTTGCTGCGGATTCTACATTAGAAAAACAACTCACTGCAGGTGGTATTGTAGTTGAAAAATTTACCATCAGCCCCTCAGCAGGAAATAATGGAAGCATAGATCCTGCAAGTTCAACAGAAGTGAACAAAAATGACAATATTATGTTTACATTTACTCCAGATCAGGGCTACGAGGTTGATGATGTTGTTGTAGATGGAGCCTCTAAAGGAGCAATGGCCAGCTATGAATTTGTAAATGTCACTGACAACCATACCATTTCAGTTAATTTTAAACAAATTGTTGTTCAATCATTTACAATTACCCCGAGTGCCGGTGCAAATGGTAGCATTGAGCCATCATCACCGGTTGAAGTCAATATTAATGGCAATCAAACGTTTACAATTACGCCTAATGATGGTTATGAGGTTGAAGATGTCCTCGTTGATGACGTATCACAAGGAGCGATTAGCACCTATGATTTTACAGATGTGACTGCGAATCATACGATATCTGTAACATTCAAACAAACGTCTACAGGAACAGGGTGCCCCACATGGACACCTGTCGGTGGGTTCTTAAATAATATGAATCTCTATGGCACAGTATCTCTGAATGGTGCCAATGTTATGGAAGGAAGCTCAATCGCAGCCTTTGGTC
>Ga0272440_1001987_pt1 | contig 16242 bp, 10 predicted proteins | sample SSMMMBAug17_FD_192440 | JGI IMG/M metagenome (GOLD analysis project Ga0272440, IMG submission 192440) | Marine sediment archaeal communities from Little Sippewissett salt marsh, Falmouth, MA, United States - SSM-MMB-Aug17 | ecosystem: Environmental > Aquatic > Marine > Wetlands > Sediment ... | reverse complement strand
GTCAAGCTCAAGTTATATGATAAATATTATATAAACAACTTGTCGGTTAACATGCAAATTTTCATGTTAGCCGGAAAAAAACCGTATAATAACTGGTTATCCTCGTAAACTTGGGGCGTAGAGTTTTGCTACATTCTTTATTTATTGATTTAAAGTTTGTTTTACATTTTTTTACACATAGGCTTGATTCTGAGTATCCAAGCACCCGGTTATTGTTTGTCAATACACGCAAGAAGAACTATGATTCGTCTGATTCAAATGATGTACTATGATAGGTTCTTTTGCTGAGCAGCCAAGCATCCGGTTTTACATTGGAAGTATACCAAAGAGCGTAGTTAATGCGCTGAGAAGCCACGCATTCGGTTTTGCATTGGAAGTATACCAAAGAGCGTAGTTGATGCGCTGAGAAGCCACGCATTCGGTTTTGCATTGGAAGTATACCAAAGAGCATGGTTGATTCGCTGAGTACTCACACAAGCGGTTTTAGATTTGATGTACACTTACGAACGAGGTTGGATCGCTGAGCCTCCATGCAATCGGTTAATAGTCGGATGTTGACCCAAATGCGTTGATTCAAAATACTGAGTCTCCACTCAACCGGTTTAAATTTAAATCTGACTTATGACTTATTTGAAAAAAGCTCTTACACCAGTATTATTCGTCTGATTTAAATGATGTACTATAAAGGGTTCGTCTGCTGAATAACCAAGAATGCGGTTTTACATTGAAAGTATACCAAAGAGCGTGGTTGATTTGCTGAGCAGTCACGTATCCGGTTTTAGATTTGATTTTCACCCAAGATCGTGGCAGTTCGCTGAGCAACAAGCAATCGGTTAAATTTCTGACAACGACCAATGAGCGCTGAGTTAAAACGATGAAGACTCGCGACACAACATAAACTCGAAACACAAACGGTGAACATTATCGCAACCGGCTAATTATCAGGCATTTATAGAAGCACATTAATGCAAAACAAGCAATAACGCAATCAGTTAATTATCAGATGTTTACCGAAGTGCGTTGAGGCAAAATGCTGAGCAATAAATCAATTGGTTAAAGTTTAGATTTATACTTAATCGCAAATGCTGTTGAGTGGGTTGGCGTCTGCTGAGAGGCAGATTATTTGGCAAACAGTAAATTGTGTTGTTACATTAATAATAACCTTACGTATTCTAAAAGAGGTAAATTATGAAAGAGGGTAAAATTTTGCAAGTAAAATTTATAGGGGACAAACTATTAATTGATGATCTCATAAAAATATCAAATTGGAATAGTGAGTTTTCTATTGAACAGAAAAATGTTTCTGATGATCCATATAGTTATAATCTTAGTTTGACTGATGCGGCAACTGTTATTACTTTAATATCAAGTGGTTTTTATTTCGGTGGTCTTGCAATGAAGTTATTGAATATAATAAAAAAGCATAATAGTAGCAAAATAACTATCCAAACTCCTTTCTTTAAAACATATATTGAATATAGCAAAGAATTAAGTGAAGAAGATATACAAAATAAACTCAACGAAATTGTTAAGGTTATATGAGTATTCTGAAGCAAACAGTATATGGAAATTTTGAACCAAACTTTCTCGGTGTTTCATTATCCTATCCTTTCGGAGAATATGAAAGATTCCAAAGTATATGGAATTCTTCTGATCCTGATAAAGTCATATGGAAAGGTGATCAAATGCTAAATAGGAATCCGGAAAAGGCAGTTCAATTTTTTTCATTGGCAACAGCTGTGACACATGAAATAAGGCATTTTTATGATTTCTTTTTATCCCCAATAGGAAATTTTATCTTTAGAATTAAACTTGCTTGTGTTTTTAATGGCATTCAACTTTTACCTTGTTTTAAAAAATTAATTGTTCCAGTTCCTCTAACCATTTGGTTAGATAAAAAAACATATGATCAACAAGAATACATAAATAATATAAGTTATCTCATAACCAAAAAAGTTTTCACCGAATTTGATAAGAATGATGATTGTATTTATCATAAAATGCTAATGGAGACACAAAAAAATTATTCAACTCTTGAACAATTACGTAAATATTCTTGCTATAATATTGCAGATACTGAGCTAACTGATGCCCATCTTTTTGAATCATCAGCTATTATTTGCCAAGCTCAAGAGATATATAACATTTTTGGTCTGCCTCATGCAGAATTTTTTCTTAGTTATCTAATGAAAAAAAAATTAAGTTATACTTTAGTAATAAAAACTCTTTGTGGTATATGGGATAATATACCATTGATATATACATTGTCATACATGAATGCCGTTATTTCTTTTTGCCTCCTTAGTAACATATTTGATGAGAATGATAAAAATAATTCGCCTATATCAAGATTCATTCAAATTGTTAAATTGTTATTAAAATATAGATCAAAAGTCTTGAACAAATTACCATCAGAACTACTTTGTGATTGGATTGAAATTTTTTACAAAAAAGATGTAAAAGACATATTTAATTCTACAGAAAAACGTAATGGCACATTGTATAAAACATTTTCTGAAGTAGCAGATAAAGACAATGAATTTTCACAGAAGATATTGCATACATTTAGGAATTTTATTGAATTGCACAAATATATTCGATATCATTATTTATCAAATATTGATAATTATTTAGTACCTTACAACTTCAATAACGATAAATCTATTTGGTTTGTCCCTCCAATTATCACAAGGCTTTATGGGGGAGGTCTATTATTTGATAAAGATAAATTCGAAAAAAACAAAATATATCCAATTGAATTCAATGAATCCAATAATAAAAAATTTGTTACAATTTATCTCAAAAATGTTTCGAATCAAAAAATAATAAATACTGATATCGCAATAGAAACATTGACGTACATGAATACAACTGATTACTTATTTTATAAATACAGACGAAACGATCAAGAATATACATGGACAAAAAAAATATTAAAACTTATATTTAATATTGACACAATAGAACTGTTTTAATTAATTGAATACATCTTAAAAACAAATGTTTATAGAATAAACCTAATAAATGCTAGTTTTTATTAAAAGTAAGATCACAATACAAATTGCCCGAAGGGCATATTTCTATACGATTTGAGCAAAAAATTAATCGCTGAGCAGCTATGCAATTGGTAATTTTTTTTGGACTTCAACCTTAGAGAGATGCTATGAGTCGCTGAGCAACAAAGCAGTCGGTATAATTTCTGAAAGCGACCCAAGAGCATATTGTCTTAATGCCGTGCAATAACGCAATCGGTTGTATTATCAGACATAGAACTAAGAGCGTGGCGACAGAAGGTGCAATCACGCAGCCGGTTATAATTTGAAAATTAATCTTAGTTAAAAATTACTTACCAGTAATTACAGCATAAATTTACGTACAAATTCTCAATAACCAAACAATCAAGCGGGCAATCCGCTTATTTACACCGTTATCGTGCGTAAAATTGAGGCGTTGAGATCTGTAACAAAAATTTAATTATTGATTTTGCATAGATTGTTGTATAATATATATTTTTCACATGTGATTAAACACTGAGCAGCCACGCACCTGATTATTGGTTGTAAAGGTAATATAACACGTAAAAAAAACTGTGATTCGTCTGATGTAAAAGAATAACTATGATGGGTGAATCGCTGAGCAGCCACGCTACAGAATTTTAAATCACTGACATTAAGCAAAGCGCATGGTGATGACCTACTGAATAGTCAAACGACAGCTTGAATCTCTGACATCAACAATAGTTCATAGTTCATGAAGATTGCAGCTGAGCAATCAAGAAGCACTTTATATTACTGACATGACATAGACAGAAAGATACTTTGAATCTGTTACCGCACCTGAACAATACAAGCAGAAAGAAGAAGAAACACAAAAGCTTGTTAAGGAGCTTCAAGAAATATTTTTTATGAACATATTTAAGAGGAATGAGCTATTGAAAAGGCTTGAGGAGCAAATTTATGGCTGATCAAGAACAATTAAAAATTCTTGAGCAAGGGGTAATCGTTTGGAATAAGTGGAGGAAAGATAATTTTTTTATCAAAATTGATCTCAATGAAGCTGATCTTAGTAAAACGAATCTCAGAGAAGCTAATCTAAGTGGAGCTAAGCTCAAAGAAGCTAATCTTAATGGAGCTAATCTAAGTGGAGCTTTTCTCGTTAAAACTAATCTAAGAGGAGCTAAACTAAGTGGAGCAGATCTAAGTGGAACTAATCTAAGTGGAGCAGCTCTCGTTAAAGCTAATCTCAAAAATGTTGATTTAGAAGGAGCTAACCTAAGTGGAGCTAATATTGGTAACGCTAATTTCATTGAAACTAATCTCAGTTATGTTAATTTCAGTAAAGTTGATCTCAGTAATACTAACCTCAGAGAAGCTAAGCTCAGAGGAGCTAAACTCATAGGAGCTAACCTCAGAAAAGTTAATCTAAGTGGAGCTAATCTAAGTGAAGCTTTTCTCGTTAAAGCAAATCTAGTAGGAGCTAAACTCAAAAAAGCTAAGCTCAATGGAGCTAAGCTTAAATTAGCTGATCTAAGTGAAGCTGATCTTAGTGAAGCTGATCTTAGTAAAGCTGATCTAAGTAAAGCTGATCTAAGTGGAGCTAATCTTAGAAAAACTTATCTTAGTAAAACTAACCTATCTGGAGCTTTTCTCTATGAAACTATTTTACGTGAAGCTGATCTGAGTAAAGCTGATCTTAGTAAAGCTGATCTTAGTGGAGCTAATCTTAGCTATACTGATCTAAGTGAAGCTAATCTCAATAGAGTTAATCTCAGCGAAGCTAGCCTCATTGGTTCAGAACTATTAAATGCAAACATCACAGGAGCTAATCTATATGGCACTGCAAAAGATGACTGGATTATTGATGGCATAAAATGTGATTATTTCTACAATGATCCAAAATGCACAAACATTATACCAAAAAACAAAGTTTTCGAAAAAGGAGAATTTGAAGAACTATACAGACAATTACCAACATTCGAGTATATTTTTGAAAAAGGTTTCACTCCAATAGACGCATTTGTAATGGATCAAGTTGTGCATGCAATCAATGAACAAAGACCAGAAATAGAGCTAAGATTAGACAGCTTTCAAACACGTGTTAAACCAAGAGCAGTTTTTACAGTGTTTCATAAGCATGATGTTGAAGAAACACAAAAACAAATTGCTTATGAGTATGAAAAGAAAATCATAGCACTTGAAGGTAAGAACGAAATATTAAAAGAGCTTGTTACATCATGTATTAACAAGCCACAACAACTTATACAAGGCAAGATAACAATGGGTGATAACATTAACTTTAGTGGCAATGGCAACATAGCATTTGGAAAGGATAATGCTACTGTGAATCAAACAAATACAGAAACTACAGCTAATAACGAACTATTAACAGAGATTGGTAAACTTAAAGATGAATTGTTAAAACTTTCCATAGAGCAAACTAATAAAGAAGCTATTGACTTACAGGTTGAGACTTTAATAAATTATGCTAAGTCTGATAGACAGAATGCTGTGTTAATGAATAGCACTTTAGAAGGTATCATAGGTATAACTCAAGGTGCGTTGGGTAGTGCTATGGGTGCAGGTTTAGTTGAGGCTTTTAAACGAATTGGGATGATGATTGTTTAGGAGAATAATTGGTGATAAAAAGCAATTAATTAAAGATTATGAAGCAAAGTGTTGATGTTTGGAATAAATGGAAGAAAGATAATCCTGATTTAAAGATTAATCTCAGTCAAGCTGATCTCAGTGAAGCTAATCTCTGTAGAGCGGATCTCATTCGTGCTAACGCGAATCCCCCATTGAAGTTAATCAGGAATATTGAATAATTGAATAGGAATAATTGAATAGGGTCGGACCAAAATTTTTTGTTAACCTACTGATTTTAAGCAATATTAGAATTTAAAATCGTAATTTTTAGCTCTTAGAATGTCCATTTTGACCCCAAAATGGACATTCTAAGTGAAAGAACCCATTAAAGTGTATACCCCCTCCCTACTTTGAAGGAATAGGAGCCACTGAACCCACTGAGCATTGCTGTGCATGGAGAAAGTGATGGATATACAATTGAAATGTGGGTGATGAGCTGAAAATGACAAAACTCGTTAAGATCACATTTTACATAACCAGTCAATCAACCGGTCATTTCAAAGCAATGTTCCGCTTCGCTTCACATTGCTTTGAAATGCCGGTTATTTGGTTGTCGAACTAATTCCTTCGGAAAGGAAAGGAGGTACTTTTCCTAATGGCAAAAACAATGCCAATTTTGGGTTATAGATAAAAAAGTTCAACAAATCGATCAAGCGGACTACACTCGTTCAAAAAAAAAGCAGCTTACGCTGCATTTTTTTTGAACATCGTTCCGCCGCTTATCTAGAACATTATACTCCCAATTTTTTTACGTTTAGGTTGTGTAACAAAAGATAGTTCGTATTAAAAGTTTGATTGTAAGCAAATTCAACAAAACACAAAACAATGAGCAGAATCCACTGAAATCGGCAGTTGAACGAAATGTGATGAACAAATATCCACTGAACCTAAACCTAACTTGAAGTCGAATAAATACAAAAGCAAGTAGCTAAAAAATTGGATTTCGTTTATTGTACTGTAACCAAACGAAGCAAGAAAAAATTAGAAATTTTTAACAAAAACAGTGCTCGGTATCGGGCTTCCTGAACATTGGTTTGAATCTGACCCCAATTACGTTAGTCTAATCTTTGAAAATAAGTTTAAAATTTGATATATATTCATGTCTCAACAGATGGTGTTGGGATCAGTTCAAACCATATAGGTTATCCTCGTAACGTTGAAAACTGAAACAAAAATATAGTTATTAATTTTAGTTTGTTTTACAATAATTATCAAATGAGATTGAAATTGAGTATCCACGCACCTGATAATCGAATGTAATTAAGTAATTACAATGAAGAAGAACTTTGATTCGTCTGAAAATAATGTTGACTATGGTGGTTTAGATAGCTAAGCCAGCTAAGCCTCCTCGCAACCGGTTAAATGTCGTTAAATGTCAGGCATGAACCCAAGTCGTTGGAGTTAAAAAGCAATAACGTAATCGGCAATACTTTTTGTGATCGACTCAAGTGCGCTAAGGCAAAACGGTATGCAAAAACGAAATCGGTTAGTTTTTGATTAACGACCCAAGCGCAATGCAAAAAAAAATTACCAAACCAATAAGAGCAAGTTAATTTAAATTATTGTGCCAGTATTTTATTTGTGTTAGATTATAATTCTTCTAAGCAACTAATAATTTGAACTCAATAAAATCAACAGGTTATGAATTTTAGTTGCTATTAGGATTTGTCCTGTTTTTTCAGGGGAACGTAAACATATGAATAATGAAATGTTTAAAGTTTTTTTTCAAGAAATTTCATGTTACTTCGGGGCAAACAAATATGAATCAATTAAGCACAGTAAGAACGATAAGGTGTTTTTTAGCATCTCCAGGTGAATTAAAAGAAGAACGTAAGGAGTTAGATTCTTTTTTTTCCCAGGAAAATAAAAAATTAATGAAGCAGCATAATATTTTTCTTGAACTTTGTTTGTGGGAACAATTAAACCATTCATTCAAGCAAGAAAGAATTCAAGATTATTTTAACCAAAAGATGCTTTCTTGTGATATTTTTATTTTTCTTTTTCACAAAAAGATTGGAAAATATACCAGAGAAGAATTTACTGTCGCTAACAAAATTATTAAAAAAAGTGCAAACAAGCAAAAATATCTATTTGTTTTTTTTAAGTCAACAGACATTCCAATAGATGAGGTTGATGACGATATATTGGAAAGAAATAAATTTATAAAAGAAATTGAAAAATTAGAACAATTACATAAAAAATTTACATCTACATCAGATTTAATAAACCAAATAAGCCACCAACTAGACTTAATTATTCCTGAATTATGTAGATCAGTTAATAATAAACCCAAACATACTTTTTTCTACCCGGTTGAATATGATGAGCTTGACGGTATTATATGTCCACATCTAAGTGAGTTTCCCCAAAATTTAAACATGATATTTAGAAAAGAAGTTCTTGCAGATGATATTATACTAAAAGACGAGGAATTACCAGTTGAACTCAATAAACTATTAGAATGGTTGAAAAATATAGGTTCTTCTGTTAACAACGTCCTACCTATTTTAGAATTTGCCAATATTATTAACAGATATATTAACGATAATGATACAAAAATTAGGTTAAATTCATGGATACAAAGAGTAAAAACAACAAATGGCATTGAACAATTGAAAACCGATTACAGTACATCAAAAGATAAAACATATCAAAATATTAATAATTTATATTATTTATTAGTAAAATTAGAACAAGAATCGACTGATATTTACAATTTACAAGCATGGCTTTTTGAAAATAACGAAATTGTAAAAAATATTGATGTTCAAAAGAATATATCCTTCAATGATATTTATGATGCGATTGAAGATATGAAAAGATCAATTCGTTCTATATATAGTTCGTCACCCGAAGCGTTAATGATAGAATTCATTATCCCAAAAGAAATTTTTAATGAAGATATAGAAAATTTGGGCGCAATGAAAAAAAAAGATCCCATTGATCTGTATAATAATGATCCCATTGGTCTGTATAATAAGGTTGCAATTCGCTCTTTGGATAGAATTGAACAAGAAGATTGCAAGGAAAATTGGCAAAGACTTTGTAATAAATGGAAAAGTAGTCAAAGTCAGTCATATTCAAATAGTGAACAAACTACTATTTTGAATAAACTGAAACTGTTTAAACAGAATAACCATCAGTTATGGTTGAAAAAAAACTGTGTTTGGATAAAAAATAAAAAATCTGGTTTAAGATCCATTATGGAAAATAATGGACCTTTTGTATGTTTTGTTCTGGAGTTTGTGCCAGATCACAATTTTATTGTCGAGCTAATCAAATCAGGTGTTTCAATTGCAGTTTGGCCAAAAAGTAATTCAAAAAATATCAGAAAAATCTTGAGCAATATTCTAAAAAATTTCAAAAAGGATTTACCCACTAAAGAAATCGACTTTTTACCTGAATTAATTCGCTTTGGAAGAAATCTCGAATGGGATAAAAAAAGATCACTTAATGGTTATGTATCATTACTATGGGATGATTTTGAAAGACAACCCCCGGAACCAAAACAAATAGGAGCACCAACTTTACATTAATAAAAGGAAGATATAATATGTCAAGAAATCAAAAAGAGTGGTGGATATATAGAGGAGATGGTAGCGTTCATGATAATATTGATTCATTACCATCACCTCCACCTTGGCGTGATTTTTCAGATGAACAATTAAAGGCAAGAGGGACTCAGTTTAAACCAATTAATGATAATGTTCAGGAATTAGTGAATGCCGCACTGTATTTACGAAGACCATTGCTGATAACCGGAAAACCTGGTACTGGGAAAACAACACTAGCTTATGCGGTTGCTCATGAACTCAAACTGGGTAATGTTCTTCGGTGGTCAATTACAACTCGATCTAGCTTACAGGAAGGCCTGTACCGTTACGATGCTATCGCTCGTTTACAAGATACATCTTTACAGCATTCAAGACTTTCTAATAATAATTGTACTAAAATTGTTGAATCACCTGAGATTAACAGATACTTACGATTAGGGCCTTTGGGTACAGCTTTTACATCAACAAAACGCCCTAGAGTTGTGTTAATTGACGAAATAGATAAAAGTGATATTGATTTGCCTAATGATTTATTACATGTTTTTGAAGAAGGTGGTTTTACAATAGATGAGCTTGCAAGACTTCCAGATGAGGATAAGTATAAAGTAATAGACATTCAAACCTGTGATGATGGCAAAAAGGTACCTGTTGAACGTGGCCATGTCAAGTGTAAAACATTTCCATTTGTAATTTTAACGAGCAATGGAGAACGTCATTTTCCACCTGCATTTTTGCGCAGATGTTTGAGATTAAATATGGAACTGCCTGATGAAAATCAGCTTTCTCAGATAGTAAAAGCGCATCTTGGTGAATACAACAGTCGTGCAGAAGAATTAATCAATGCATTTATTCAAAAGCGTGATAAAGAATACATTGCAACAGACCAGCTCTTGAATTCTGTTTTTATAGCTTTAAACAACATTCCTTTAAATCAAGATGAACAATTACTAAATTCATTATGGAAATCACTATCATCAATAGAAAATTTTTAAAAACATAATCAAACAATGTCCAAATCAAGAAATACAAACATATTAGATTCATTCATTTATGCATTAAATGAAAATAGTATACAACCTACTGCAGAAGAGCTTGCTGATGCGCTCTGGTTATCGATAAAAACATCACATTTAAAAACTCTTACAAACGATCAATCTAATTCCATTCGTAAACCAGGTGAAGACAAGACAATTGAAGATGAAAATATTTTTTTACATAACGAACCTGTAGGGGACTTACAAACATGTGATAAAAAAAACGATCATATCAATGATTCTCATAGAGATTTCAATGAAGATGAAATTCCAGTTTATGCAAAAAACAACATAAATGACGGCTCATTATTCTATCAAACCATAAGAATGACATCTACTGAGTTGCTTCCTGAAAAACTTGACATTGAACGTTCATTAAGACCTCTTATGCTTAAAGTGCCTTCGAGCAACAAGTTGATATTAAATGAAGAAGAAACCGTTAAAAGGATAGTAGAAGAAAAAATTTGGCTGCCTGTGTTTAAAGGTATTCCTGAGCGTGACTATGATATGGCAGTTATTGTTGATGTCAGTGAATCCATGCTTCTATGGCAATCCATGCTTTACGAGTTTCGAATGCTTTTAGAACATCAGGGAGCTTTTCGTGTTGTGAGAGTATGGAAAGTAAATGGTGATTCAAATTCAGTTCACCTTTACTCAGATTCTACAGATAATAACGAATCTCGTGTTTGTAGTCCCCATGAAATTATTGATAACACAAGAAATCGTTTCGTATTAGTCATCAGTGATTGTATTGCTGAATTCTGGTATTCGAATGATATGATTAAAATGATGAATCTATGGGGACAGAAACATCCAGTTGCTATAGTACAAATGCTTCCTCATCGTTTATGGCCTTCAACAGCATTATCAAAAGGTCGTCGCGTAAAACTTCGGAGTAATACAACTATCAAATCAAATCATCAATTGATGATAGACGATCCTTTTATGAAAAAAAAACACACTAATGACATCTTAAAAATTCCTGTCATAACGTTGGAACATCAGATAATTGCGATATGGGCAAAAACAATAACCGGACATTCTGATTCATGGTTATCTGGTTATGTATTTGAACTTAAGAATGAGAATGATTCTCAACAAGATATATCTTCAGAATTGAACAGGCAGACAACAGATGTGCTTTCAGCAGAAGATAGATTACGAAACTTTTTGTTATTTGCTTCACCACCAGCCCAAAAATTAGCACGATATTTATCATCTGCCCCTCTTACATTACCTATAATGAGGCTTGTTCAACAAGTGATGCTCCCTGATTCTAAAATAATTCATCTTGCTGAGTTTTTTTTAAGTGGCCTGATAAAGCGCATTCCTATTGATACAACCAACCCTTTAGCTTTAAAATATGAATATGATTTTTATGAAGGTGTTCGTGATTTACTATTTGGCACCATATTAATCCCAGAAGCTATCAATGTGACTGAAAAAGTTTCCTTATATTTGGAAAAGCATTATGGATACATCTCTGATTTTCAGGCTTTGCTTTTAAAGCCAGAAAAAGCTGATATAAAACCAGATATGGATTTGCATTTTGCATCAATAAAGGCCAGAGTGCTTCGAAAAATGGGAGGAGATTACACTCAATTAGCTGAAAATTATATTCAAGTATCTAAAAACTTTCGTCATTATTCGACAACGAAAAAAACTAAAGAACTTGAAAGAAAAGAAAAAAATGAAGCTCAAAATACTCATATTAGAAAAAGAGATAAATCAGAAATAGATAAAACCGAAAAAAAATTGTCAAGTGCTAAAGGTGTATTCTTGAGCTACAATAGGAAGAATGAAGATTTCGCAGCCGAGCTTTATCGTCGACTTTCCAAGGATGGAGTCGATTGTTTTTTTGATAAAGAATCCATAAAGTGGGGGGAGAATTGGTTTGCGAAACTTGAACGAAGTATTGAACAGTCAGAGAGTTTTGTAATGATATTAACTCCAGATTATTTCAAATCTGAGTGGAAATTTATTGAAGGATTAATGACATCTGATCCTCTCTGGACTACAAAAAAGATTATAGCGCTTTTATTAGAACCCTGTGATCATATGATGCCACACTTTCTCAAGACAATAACAATTATAGATATCACAACTCCTGCTAAGTTTGATAAAGAATATCCACTAATTTGTCGATTGATAGGTGATAATCAAGTTTCAATGCCTCAGCCCAAATCTGAAGATCAAAAATTACATGAAAGAATCAGCCTAAGGATTTTACCTTATTTAATTGGTCGAACTGAGCAAGTCGAAGTCATGACGCAGTCAATAGTTCAATTCAAAAATAATAATATTAGTCGGAAGCCTTTGGTTTGGATAATTCATGGTGATGAAATGCAATGTCATGATTCGTTCATGGATTGTATAGGTAATTACTGGTCATATCTTTGGCCAGCAGATCCTGGTCCCTTTCCAAATCTACGAATGATACCACTAGCACATTTACCATTCAAATATGATATTAACGATTGGAAAATTATTGTTACTAACGATATAAAAAACCGATTGTTTATGAAGAAAAATATTCCACTAAATGTTTTTTTTGAAGTCAATCGTTTTTGTGATAATAGATACTTACTTCTTTTTTATGTCCTCGATCTCTCTGAATGGTTAAGTTGGGGAAAGGATCTTTTTAGTCGTTTTTTTGAGTTTTGGAATCAATGGCCTACAATAGATAGTCGAAATCCACTCATTGTTTGTCTCCTTGTTAAATACGAGTCTTTGGAAAGTAAAAAAGAACTGAAATATTTTTTTCAAAAAAGGAATACTATAAAAAAAAATGATGAGTTAAAAAAGAAAGTTTTATCTTTAAACTTAAAATATAACTGTATAGTAATTCCAGAGCTGGTGGATATCAGTTGGCATGATTCGCGAGCTTGGTACTATCATTTCAAAGATATTATTGAATTATATAGTCATGCCAATGTGTTAAAATGCATAAATGAAATATATGCAAATAAAGAAACTCTCCCTATGGAAGTCGTAGTTTCTGAGCTGAATAAAAAGATTTTTAAAGTGAGTTGATTGATGAGGTTGACGCTTTACTTGAAGCAATCACACTTATGAAAGTTATTTCTGGTATGAATGTTCATGCCCATTTTTTTATCAATCGGAAAATCTTGAAAAGACAATCAGTCTGGGAAGTGTTATCTTACTTAAAAAAAATATTTCTTTATAATGGAAATGACAGAATTAAAAGGGAAATGAGAGGTTAAACAATGAATGGAGAACAATCAAGTGACAAAACAGCACTAATGCTATCTCGTGGAGCTTATAAACAGTATAATCCTTTATTTCATGTAGCGCGTAAAAAAAATAGTGTCCAAGATCGTTATAAACGTGCGTATAAAACAGCAAAAACTGTTGCCGGGCTTCTTCGAAATAAATATCAAGCCAATAAGGTATACATTTTTGGCTCTCTTTCTGATATCAATTATTTTACTGAGTGGTCAGATATTGATTTAGCTGTTTCTGGTATAGATTCAGTTCACTTTTATAAGGCTGTAGCAGATGTTGAACATTTTAATCAAGAATTTGAAATTGATTTAGTTGATTTATGTGATTGTAATAAAGAGGTTAAACAATCTATTGAAACTTTTGGTGTAGAAATATAGGTCACAAAATGAAATTTGAAAAAATTACAAAAAGAATCAAAAATGAATTCAATGAAATTGAAATGCTAACTAATCGCATCAATACAGGACTAAAAAAGGCAAAACAAAGTGCTGATGACTATTATATTGATGGTGTTGCATTAAATCTTCATGGCTTATATTCAGCAATAGAAAGGATTTTTGCACTTATTGCAGAAAACATTGATGATAGGGTTCCAGAAGGAAAAAATTGGCATGCAAAACTAACTGAGCAAATGTCAACAGAAATAATTAATGTTCGACCAGCTATAATTTCTAAAGAACTTGAGAAATAATTGGATGAATACAGAGGTTTTAGACATGTAGTGAGGAATGTCTATTCCTATAACTTCAAACCTGAAAAAATTGAAAGACTTGTTGTCAATCTAAGGCCAATTACCGAAAACTTAAAATTACATATCAATGCATTTATTAATTTTTTACAATCATTTGATGAATAATTACAAATTAATTATTGATTAAATTTAAATGCCGGATATTCATCCAAGTACGTGAGTGAGGTCACCTGCTGAGCAGGTACACAATTGATTTAACTTTAGATCTTACCAAAATCCTAAGTTAATTACACCAGAAATTTCAGTATGAGTTAATTGTTAATTTGTTAACAACCAAGCAATTCAGCGGACTAAACGCCGCTGATTTTAACGTTATGTGCCTAGTAATTTTAAGAGTCATATTATGATTAATATCTTATTTGTTTTTGGAACAAGGGATATGGGGACTTTGTATGGGGTTTGATTATCTAAAAGGGAACCGATGGTCACAGGTCACCAGAGATGAGAGGTTCTTCTGTCAACGGCTCTTGGAGTTGGTCAATTCAGAACCAATCGAGAGCTTTGTTCAGTACCTGTCAAACCAACTCCAACTGGGCCTCACAAACGAAGGCGAGTGGGAACTTGGATTTGAAGTGTGTTTCTACCGTGACTACTGGCAGTTTTTCGGAAGAAAAGGGAAGCTCTATTCGCCCAAGAGAACTTTCGATCTTTGCCTGTTTGGCCAATCATCCATTGTAGTTATCGAAGCCAAAGCTGCTGGTGGCTTTGACTCTGACCAGAATGAGGTGTTCAAACGAGACATAGGTGAGGTTAAACGGTTAACTGGGGTGCCCGACGTGCAGCTAATTGGTCTATGCTCCTCAAAGTATGAGCTTGATGAAAGTGCCAAGTCCACCTTTGGGCAAAAAGTGATACGTTGGTCTGACCTCTCGGCCCGATATAACAATGATGAAATCCTGTTTCGAGCAGACCATGTATATGAGAAATCAGAACCCTTCTCCAAAAGCGGCCGGCATTCCGATATCAAGCTAGTTGGCTCGGAACTTCTGAAGGCCTATGCAGGTGGTGCGGAGTGGTGGGTCGGCCGCGGTGGTGGTCTCGGAGGAGATCGGTTTGTAGAAGATATTCAGACAGGAAGATGGAAAAACCAAACTTATGAGGTTTGCACCAAGGAGTGTTGCCCATCTTCGCCGAACTATTTTAGTTTGGCCGATTTTGCCAAAGCGGTAAAGGGTGGGTAGATCAGGACAAGCGAAGGTGTTGTTGGGGAACGGAGACGAACGGAGACTGCCTTACGCTGCGCTCCAGGCAGCAGTACAGCTTTTGGCACTGGTTCAGTTGAATGGGATACCTGAAATAATTGACAAAATTAAAAAAAAGGTCCATTAAAGATTTTTTTATCAACTTTATCCATTTTGGAGGTCTCCCATGATAAAACTGTTCCACACCGCTTGCCCTTTTTGTCAGTTCCAAGGAATCGAATGGCACACCGATTATGAAACCCTCAATCATGGCTGCCGCCCAATCTATTGGTGCCCCCAACTGTGACCAATATTTTTCTGAGACCTATAACACATTCCTTGCCGGAATCAAAAAAAACCCTGAGCCTTGTTGTTCAAGTGATCAAGGCCAGAACGGAGGGACTTGGACTAAATGCCTCCTGTAGAACTTTTGATCTGGCGAAGGGAAAAAAACCGGGGACAGCCCCGATTTTTTCATTTCCCGCTGAACACTTTCGACGAGCGGATCAACCAAATGGGGGTCGGACCAAGCAAATCTTTTTAATCCATTGATTGTAAAGGAGAAATTAAAAATTGTGGGCTGTTTTTGGCTCTTAGAAGCATCATTTTGAGGTCAAAATGGTGCTTCTAAGGAAAAAATATATCGAAAGAATACGGACTAATCGCCGTCCAACCAGTCGTTGCAGCGGACTGAGACCGCTGAACTTAGCGTTATACTCCCTATTTTAAACTGTAATGTAATACATTAAAAAGCTCAAAAAGATTGTTGCCAAAAAGGTTAAAAATTGGAAGCGAATGTGAAAGCAAGATAAATGTTAAATAAAAGGAAGA
>Ga0272440_1001986_pt1 | contig 16247 bp, 8 predicted proteins | sample SSMMMBAug17_FD_192440 | JGI IMG/M metagenome (GOLD analysis project Ga0272440, IMG submission 192440) | Marine sediment archaeal communities from Little Sippewissett salt marsh, Falmouth, MA, United States - SSM-MMB-Aug17 | ecosystem: Environmental > Aquatic > Marine > Wetlands > Sediment ... | reverse complement strand
TGGGGAACTTATTTTCAGAGCATTCCTAAAAAGAAAAATGGCCTTGTGTCTTTCTTGCTGTTTTGATTTTTCCTCGGGTGTTGTAATTCAGGATTGACATTCATTTTATAAATTGATAGAAATTTTGAAACAAAATCAGGGAAACTAAAAAGATAAAAGGAGGGTTTTTTGTATTTATTTAAAAGAAATTTAATTCAGATATTTATTGTATTAGGAATGATACTTCCAAACTATGTTTGTGCTGAATCACAAACATTTTTGTTCGATTCTGTCAAAAAACAGCTTGTTTTGGATGGCTTTGATTCAAAAATGATAGAAAAACTATACAACGAGCCAGAAGTATACTTTGATATCAAAAGTGTATCTGGATATTTTCAACATAATGAAGCCCGGTTAAATTATGCCCAGTTCCATCAGTCCAGAAATATTAAGAAAGCAAAGAAATACCTTAACAAGCATCAATCCTCATTGGTTCGGGTGGAAAAAAAATATGGTGTGGAGAAAGAAATCATTGTTTCAATCATGCTTGTAGAAACCCGGTTGGGTGGGTTTACAGGAGTAAGTCGTGTGTTAAATGTTTACTCTACAATGGCTGCGCTCAAAGCAGAAGCCCCGCGGGAAAATTTATGGGAACAAGTGCCGCCAAAAAAACGATTGAAAAAAGATGCTTATCAAAAAAAGGCGCTCAGAAAAGCGGATTGGGCTTATAATCAGCTTAAAGCCTTTTTAAAATATACGTGCCAGAATAATTTTTCCCCCATTGACATTCGGGGTTCATATGCTGGTGCTATTGGTCTCGCACAGTTTATCCCTTCAAGTATTATAAAATTTGGCAAGGATGGCAACAATGATGGCATAATTGATTTGTTTAATCATGATGATGCGATAGAGAGTATTGCAAATTATTTGAAACACTTTGGTTGGCATCCTGGAATTAGCAGAAAAAAAGCATCAAAGGTTTTATATCACTATAATCATAGTTCATATTATGTGAATGAACTGTTAACCATATCCGAACTTCTAAAAAAGTAGATCCTATGACAAATATACTCCTTATTATTAGCATGGGTCTCTTTTTTTTGATGCTCACATGGTGGGCCATATTTGATGTGGCTTATAAAGATTTTGGCTCTTTTGAAAAAAAGTTGGTCTGGGGCTTTGTGGCGATTATTCCATTTATTGGCTGTATCATTTATTTGCTATTTGGATATCGCCAGGGGACAAAAAAATAGAAACGACCTTGAAGACCTTGAACCTTCATTATTATAAATTCCGAATCATGCGATCATACATTTTTTCATAACGCAATACATCTTTTACAAAGTTTTGTGTTTCTCTATAAGGTGGGATTTTTGCCATCTTGGCAACCCGGGTAATACCCGCATTATAAGCCGCAAGCGCGAGCTTGATGTTACGTAACTTTTTCAAGCATTGAGAAAAATATCGTGTTCCGCCATGTATGTTTTGCATGGGATCAAATGGGTTGGTAACGCCCAAACTTCTTGCGGTAAATGGCATTAATTGCATTAATCCCTGAGCGCCTTTGGGTGATACCGCACGATGATTAAATCCAGATTCTACTTTGATTATTGCCATAATCAGGCTTTTTTTAATATTGTTTTGAAAAGATGCATCTTCAATATAATTAAAATAAGGTTTCACTTTTTCCACAATTGGATGACATGTCTGATTGATATTTTGGCGTCTTTTTTTCTTATCCATACGTCTGATTTGCGCGATTAATTCATGCTTGGGCGGTTTTTTATGGTATAGATAACGTTCTTTAATATTTTGCATGATAGAATCACATGTCGGCCGGTTATCTGATTTATTGCGTTGTTTGTGATATTTTTCAACATACGCTTTCATATATCGCGTAACCAGTGAATGATGTCTTTTATGGCAGCTCAGGCCAACCGAATTATTATGTGTTTTTTGCGCAGCAATTGATGATTTGTTTTCACGTTGAACCTGTCGAAAGGATTTATTTCCCCGCAATATATCTTCAATTTGTTGATCACTATACCCACTCATTTTCAGTTTATATTTGAGTGTGTTCCCCCAGATATCCAGGGGAGTCCCCACAAAAAGCAACATAATAATAAAGATAATTTGTCTTTCTGTTTTCTTGAAGCACATATTATATCTCCAGTTTTTTTATCAATCACTATTGATTCAATGAATTACCTTCATTAAATTAATACTTATAATATTCATTTTTTTTTGTCAATCATAAATTTCTATCAAAACTCTATATTGATATTTTTTAGATACTTTGTTATACTTTTTTTATATTTAATAAGGCAACATTTTCATTGTTTGATAGCAATTAAACCTTTTTACAATTAATGGAGAATAGTTATGACATCAACGCCTTCAACCATATTAATCGTGGATGATGAACCCATAAACATAGATTTGCTAAGAGAAACTTTAAAATCCAAATACCGGCTGATTATCGCTACTCGGGGTGAACAGGCTTATAGCCTTGCTGTGTCCAAAAAACCCGACCTGATCCTCATGGACGTCATGATGCCTGGTATGGATGGTTTTGAAACATGCGAAAAAATTAAGGAAAATGCGGAAACAAGTCATATCCCAATTGTTTTTGTTACAGCCCTAAATGAAGTTGAAGATAAAAGCGTTGGTTATGAAATGGGTGGATCGGATTATATTACCAAACCCTTTGAAATGTCTGATGTTCTTACCTGTATTGAAACCCATCTAAATGTGATCAAGCTTGCAAAACGGGTCAAAGAACTGGAAAAAAACGACTCTGATGATTCTCAATCCAGTGCGATTACCCAAAAAATGAATGATTTGTTATCTTCAGTCAGTAGCAATGCGCAGATAATCAAGTTGTTTTGGACATCTATTGAACCTATTATCAAAAAACATGCCAAAGAAGAATTGTCTTCAAATATTTCTGAAAAAATATTTGGTGTAGGCGATATCATTGAAAATATTATTAATGATACCAGAGACATGACAGGTTTACTAAAACAAGTCAGTATCAAATAAAAAGAACAACCTTTTAATACTGATTTTTATTGATTCACGATCACCAGATGGTTATTGAAAGAAAGTTTACAGAAATGAAAATACTTATCGTTGATGATTCCAAAAATGGTGCGTTAGCGCTTCAAATGCAATTGATTGGAAATGGTTATGACAGAGTAGATACCGTGTCCTCAGCACAGGAAGCGTTTGATTATTTAAATTCGCAACCATCAGATGATCCTTGCATCTTGATTTTAATGGATATTTGCATGCCGGAAATGGATGGTATTGAGGCGACAAGATGGTTAAAAAAACAGCCAAAATTTTGTGATATTCCGGTTGTTATGGTGTCAGGTGAAGACGATATCGAGCGATTAAGCCAGGCATTTAATGCAGGCGCACTAGACTTTATCCGAAAAACCGCAGAAGAAACCGAATTAATTGCCAGGGTCGAATCGGTTTTGCGGCTTCAACGCGAGATGGAACATCGCATTGCTCATGAAAAAGAACTGAAATTACTCACCGAACAATTCAAGAAAAAAGCCCATGAAGCTGAAATGGCCAATCGTTCAAAATCTCAATTTTTAGCCAATATGAGTCATGAAATTCGGACGCCCATGAATGGCATTATCGGTATGGCGAGCCTCGCACTTGCGAAAAATAAATCACCTCTTGTCGCAACATACTTGAAATCAGTACAAAATTCAGCCCAGGTTCTATTAAATTTACTAAATGATATTTTAGATTTATCATCCATTGATTCCGAAAAAATGAATATGGAACATCTTGAATTTAATATTCGAGAAACTGTGGAACAGTCTGTTACTCTTTTTGCAAAAAAAGCCTACGAAAAAGAAATTGAATTGATTTTAAACTTTGATAACGCCATACCAGAAAAAGCCATTGGCGATCCATTTCGTCTAACACAAATCCTTAACAATTTAATATCCAATGCAATCAAGTTTACCTCAGATGGTGCAATCACTGTCAGTGTTCTTTTTTTTAAGCAACATGAAAAGAATTTGCAATTGAAATTCATTGTTAAAGATACAGGGGTTGGAATTGATCCCAGTAATCATAACAAAGTATTTGCAATATTTACACAAGCAGACAGTTCAACGACAAGACAATATGGTGGGACAGGCCTTGGATTGACAATTTGTAAAAAACTTGTCGAAAGAATGAATGGCGACATCCAGATAGAAAGTCAATTAGGTGAAGGCAGCACATTTACGTTTACAGCACAATTTTTACTCCCTGATAAGCAGCCCGAAAAAAAGAATTGGTTCCCGGATGACACTTTTTCAAACCTCAAGGCCATTGTATTTGACAATAGCTTAATTGCCGCTAAAGCAGCTGTTGCCTGCTTGGTTTCAATTGGTGTAAAGGCTACGCATACTCAGGACCCAAAAAAATTAATTCAACATCTCAAGAATCAAAATAATGTTGATTTTATTTTGATCAACAATTTTCTTGAAGAAACAGATGGCTTGACATTCGCACAAGAAATTCGAACAAATCTCACCCTTTTCCAACCCAAAATTATCATCATGTGCGGGCTTGGCATAGAGGTATCGGATAATCTTCTTCAAAGATCGGGCGTGGACTCTTTGGTTAACAGGCCTTTGACCTGTCAGAATCTTGCAAATTCAATTATAAAGGCAATTGATCCAAAATTACTTGATGAAACGATCGCTGATCAATCGGCAGATATTTATCAGTATGATAACATTCATGCATTATTGGTTGAAGATAATGAGGTCAATATCGAAGTCACCCTGGGTATCTTAAAAATGGCAAATATCAATAAAGTGGATATTGCGGTCAATGGTCTTGAAGCGATCGAAAAAATTAAGAAGGCCTATCATGCCAATCAGATATACGACTTTGTGCTAATGGATGTTCAAATGCCTGAAATGGATGGATTGGAAGCCACCCAGGCAATCAGAACCTTTGAGACGTCTTTTTTATCAAAGACAAAGCAGACAACACACCGACTTCCTGTAATCGCAATGACTGCAAATGCCATGAATGGAGACAAAGAAATCTGTATTGGTGCCGGAATGAATGACTACATTACCAAACCTCTCGTCCTAGATTCTCTGATCGAAAAGATTGATCAATGGGTTTTTTCCAAAAGGATCTCTAACAAACAGATAATCACACCCGGAGTTACAGCAGAGAAAAAGAATCATATTGACGATCTAGACGTTCTTGACATGGATAGTGCGATTAAACGATTGTCGGGCCAAAAAAAATTGTATTTGAATCTGCTAAAACGCTATTATGAAGAGCATGAACATACAGATCTTAAAATAAAAGCGTCTCTGGAAAAGCAGGATTACAAATCTGCTCATCTTATGTCTCATACCATTAAGGGCCTTGCCAGCAGCCTTTCTGCCAAATCATTAAAAAATAGTGCGCAGGCCTTGGAAAAAGCCATTTCAAGCCGAGATCATGAGAGTATATCGATTTTATTCGATTCTTTTCAGGTTGAAGCCAGGCGAATCCTTGAGAAAATTGACACCTTACTTAATCTTGAAAAAAATAAAGAATTGCCCGAGCCAGAGAATACTTCAAAAGTCAAAAACGTGCAGCCTGAAAAAGCGCAAAAAGAGAAAGAACACTCCCAACCCAATAAGCCTGTTATAAAAATTTCAGAAATTGATGAACAAACAGCGCTCAATCGGCTGGCAGGAAATGTGGATCTCTTTATCAAGGTGTTAAAAAAGTTTTATCAAGACTATCAGGATTTTACAGTCAGAATTCGTGAAGCATTCCTAAAAAAGAATTTAGCTAGGCTGAAACAGGAAGCTCATACTCTTAAAGGGGTTGCAAGCTATCTTGCTGCAGATTCTTTGCTTGATGCAGCCAAAAAATTAGAAATATACGCTACTGAAAAACGATACGAGCAAATTCAGGCGGTTATATTTACTATAGAAGATATCATCGCCCGAATTTTTAGCGGTATTCGAGGTCTCATACAAAATGAAAATTTTGAAGATGTTCCGGATCAATTCATGCAAATTCCCAATAATATAAAAAATAAATTTTCTGTTCTACATAAATTGTTAACAGAGTCTGACTCGGAAATTAAAGACATGATTCAGGATTTTGAAGATGCGTTGAATCAGGTTTCAATTTCTCTTTCAGCCAGGCGATATCTCAAAAAAATGGTACGTGAAATCAATTCCTACCAGTTCGATAATGCGAAGATGTCTTTGCTGTCTCTTGCAGATTCATTCAACATTAAGATTGTAGAAAATGAGGTTGCACAATGATATGTTGTGACCGAAAAAAAAGAGAGCATTTCCTTTTTTTTTGTTTTTTTGTGTATTTGACATGCTTGATTCCTTCATCGCTTTGGGCCTCTCAAGATTCATTTTTTCCAATCCCGCCTTTTTTATCGGATAATGTTTTGTTTTGGAAAAAAGTGTATACAGATGTGTCTGTTACTGAAGGATTGATCCATGATCGTAAGTATCCTTTGATCATTTATCAACGCATTAAAATTGGTGATCGATGGGGGAAAAAACTTGATAAATATTCGAATGAATACAAAAAACGAATTCAAAATGTACTCAGGCAGATACCAACAAAACCTGTGCAAAAACGCACACCTGAAGAAAAACGTATTGCAAAACTGTTTCAAAATTATTCGTCAATAAACGACATTCCACAGGCTATTGGGCGGGTTCGTTTTCAAAAAGGATTGCGGGAAAGTTTTCTTAAAGGCCTGGAACAGTCGGGAATGTATATTGATGAAATATTTGCAATGATCAAAAAACAAGACCTTCCCTTGCGATTGGCTTACTTGCCCCATGTAGAATCTTCATTTAATATCAATGCGGTATCCAAAGCAGGTGCAGTAGGACTCTGGCAATTTATGGCGACAACAGGTAAAAGATATCTGGATATTGATCGCTTTATTGATGAACGCCGAGATCCCATATTAAGCACTGAAGCTGCTTTACAGCTATTAAAGCAAAACTATGCAGAATTGAATTCCTGGCCATTGGCGATTACTGCGTATAACTATGGTCTGGCAGGTATCAAACGCGCTGTTCAGGCGACAGGGTCTAAAGATATTTCAGTTATCATTCAAAAACACAAAAGTAAATCCTTTCAATTTGCCTCAAAAAACTTTTATAGTTGTTTTTTAGCCGCATGTGAAATTGATGAAAATTATAAGCGATATTTTCAATCCGTGCATATGGCAACCCCTCTACTTCGAAAACGATTTGTTCTTCAACATCCATCCCGCCCAATTGATATATGTGAACGTTTAAATATTTCACTATCTGAATTCAGAGCATTGAATCCAGCCTATAAACAATCTCTTTTTAAACAAAAAGCACTTATTCCTCAATACTATACAATTTTTTTGCCGCTGAGTATTACAAACGACAAGATCGCTGCATTGCCTGTCAAGCGACCCGATAAAAAATCGTATGCCATTATACCCCAAAAAACAATAAAATCGAAAAATCATTTGATTACAAAAAAAAAGAAGAGTGATCCATCGATTTCAACCAAAAAACCACAGTATAAAAAATCGCAACAAAAAAAGAAAAAAAAGTACCTGAAATATCGTGTTAAAAAGGGCGATTCAGTCTGGCGGATTGCAAAAAAATTTGGGACAGATAAAAAAACAATTCGACATTTAAATGGTCTTTCCAAACGAAGTTATATTTATCCCGGACAAATTATTCGTATTCCAAGAAAATTGTATCAAAAAACGAAAGCCAAACTTCCAACAATGAAGCAACCTGTTTCACCACAACTAACGAAACCATCTACAGACAAAACTTTTATCAGTCGTTTTGGCACAACCCTATGGAAAAAATATACTGTCAAGCCCGGGGATAACCTGTGGGATATCGCAAGCGCCATAGGGATCAATGCAGATCAGTTAAAACAAATCAATCATCTCAAAAATCAACAACTCCAACCTGGACAAGTATTATTTGTGCCACAGGCCGAATCTAAAAAAAATTTTCATTCAAATTTGCAGACAAATAATCATCAAAAAGCAATCTCGCGGATACATCAATTAAAGCAAAAGCAATTAGATATTGATTATTACTATAAAGTGAAATCAGGTGATACATTAAAGACAATTGCAACAAAAGCAAATGTTCCACTGGAAAAAATAGCGGCAATTAACCATATGACAAATGATCTACGCGTTTATGAAGGTCAAGTATTAAGAATTCCCAAAAAGTAAATATATAACAAGAAAAGGATCTATTTAAACATGTTATCTCAAATTCTATCTTGTGCGATTGTTGGAATAGAAGCACATGTCGTGGAAGTGGAAGTAGATATATCCAATGGATTACCTGCTTTTACAATGGTGGGGCTACCTGAAGCGACTGTCAAGGAAAGTAAAGATCGTGTTAAATCTGCCATAGGAAACTCTGGTTTTTATTTTCCTTATGAACGAATAACAGTCAATCTCGCACCTGCAAATATTCGGAAAGAGGGCACTGGATTCGACCTTCCAATTGCAGTTGGTATATTGGCTGCGACCAATATTATTTCATGGGAACTGATGGATCAGTTTTTATTTCTGGGTGAATTGTCCTTAGATGGCCGAGTCAAGCCAGTCAATGGGGCATTACCAATGGCAATCGGTACAAAGCGTGCCGGGCTCAAAGGCGTTATTCTGCCAAAGGCAAATGCACATGAAGCAGCGGTCATTGAAGATATTACAGTGATTGGTATCGATCATCTCAAAGAGCTGGTTGAATATTGCAGAGGCCTGACTGATATTTCACCGACAAAGGTCAATATCAACAAACTTTTTCAACAACCGGCCAATAATTCAAATGATTTTTCTGAAGTCAAAGGTCAGGAAAATGTAAAACGCGCTCTTGAAGTCGCTGCATCAGGCGGACACAATGTGATTATGATTGGTCCGCCAGGTTCTGGAAAAACCATGATGGCCAAACGTTTATCTACAATTTTGCCCCCCATCTGCTTTGATGAAGCCATTGAAACCACTCAAATTTATAGTGTGTCTGGGATGTTGAGAAAAAGTGATGCTTTGGTGACACAACGCCCTTTCCGATCTCCTCATCATACTATTTCTGATGCCGGATTAATTGGTGGCGGGCATTCTCCAAAGCCAGGCGAGGTGAGTCTGGCGCATAATGGTGTTTTATTTTTGGACGAATTGGCTGAATTCAAAAAAAACGTTTTAGAAGTACTTCGTCAGCCAATCGAAGATCAATCGGTGACGATATCTCGTGCAGCCATTAGTGTAACTTACCCCAGTATTTTCACACTGGTAGCAGCCATGAACCCATGTCCTTGCGGATATCTCGGTGATCCCAACCATGATTGCCGATGTTCATCTCACCAAATTCATCGATACCGAAGTAAGATTTCAGGCCCGCTGATGGACAGGATTGATATCCATGTCGATGTCCCGGCAGTGTCTTACAAAGAATTAAAAAATACAGCTCAAAGTGAGACGTCAACAGTCATTCGTAAGCGTGTGGCTGAAGCAAGATTTATTCAAGCTGAGCGATTCCAAAATGAAAAAATATACTGCAACGCACAAATGTCACAAAAATTGCTACAACAGCATTGTCAGCTGGATGAGCCCTCATACAAATTGCTTGAAACAGCCTCAGATAAGCTAGGACTTTCAGCCCGAGCGTTTCATCGGATCATCAAAATTGCCCGAACGATTTCAGATCTAGACCAAATGGAAATTATTCAACCGCAGCATATTGCAGAGGCAATTCAATACCGAAGCTTAGATCGGTCTCAAGTGGTATAAATTCCAGTTACCATTTTTTCGATAACAAGTCGTGTAGAGACGTAGCATGCTACGTCTCTACAGTACAATTACCTCAAAACGAACAATATCAATAAATGGTGAAGTTATTTTCAGAGCTTTCCTTATTAGTGACGCACGGCTGCGCGTCTTCGAGTGAAGAAAGGTCGCTCAATCTTTATAACCTGATATAATTCTGGTTATATTTATGAACGTCATTTGAGTGTAACCCAAATTGCATTGACCGATCATTTGGGTGACACTCAAGTCATTTCAGAAAGGAATTGATATGAAATTAATCATTCTACTGGTAATAATCATTTGTATAAATATCAGCTTAATTGATGCCAATGAAATTGGCTTTATTGAGGATTTCAGTCTGGCCAAAGACAGGAAAGAAGCTTTGCAGAAACTGATTCCTGGAACATCCGATTATTATTATTACAATTGCTTGTATCATCAGCACAAGAAAGAATTTGATCAAACTGAAAAACTTCTAAAACAATGGATTAAGCGTGAGGGATATACCGAGCAGGTAAGAGAAATTCTAAACAGACAGGCCTTGATACGCTATCATGAATCCCCTACAACGAGCTTAAAGTATATTCAAGACGAATTGAATCTCTATTTTAATCATAACAAAGAAATGGATACCCATATAAAAAAGAATTCAAGTCGCTTGAATCAACAAGACATCAGTATAAACACCCTGAAAAAACAGGCCTTTTCAAGATATCGTGATCTCAGTGGTTTTGAGGACGCTGGGCTTGACATATTAACCCCCGATAAATTAACCCCAGATCAACTCAGGCATTACCTCAAACGATTGAAACGTCCGGATATTAAAGGACTTGCAAAACTCGTTATCAGGGATCTTGAAGCACCACACAGCAGTGGTTTTGGAGCGTATCATATTCATCAATTGATGTTTAAAAATCAGTTGGATGAATGTTTGACATACTTTCCGGAGTTAATTAATCATTCAGATTTTGTTAATGAATACATCCGCAAACTGACGCCTGCCGACAATATAGACTTTCACCATGATCTGGATGAAAAAAAAGCCTATTTGCTCAGGCTATGGCGTTTTGTGGAAAATCTCAGTCCAGCCTATAATTCTCTTAAAGCCCATGTGTTATTTCATCTGCTGGATTTCAATCGAAAACAGGGGGATTACAGTCAAACATTATTTTTAGAATACTTACAACTCCCCAAACACATGCATTATATCAATCAAACCTATTTCAAATATCATCATGATCCGGTTGACTTGAATGCAGACTTTGCATCCTATACGCTTTTACCGCCTATTATATCAGATGAAAAACTACTAACAGATTATCTCGTGCATTTTTTTATAACTGATCAAAAGTCCTATCATCGTTTTCAACCATATTTTGATGATACATGGATCCAAAATATCTTTGTTGAAACAAATATTGTTCATATGAAAGGTGATATGGAAGAATGGTTTTCGTTAATCTCGCAACATCACTTTCAGGCAATCAAAGATCGGGTAGATATTGATTTTGCTGTTGACAATCAATCCTTTTTTTCTGTTGATGATTCGGTAAAACTTCATCTTTATATTAAAAATGTCGCCACATTGATTGTAAAAATATTTGAAATCAATACATTCAATTACTATTCAACCTTTTACAAAGAACCGGATACCAGTATTCACCTTGATGGTCTTTCTCCAACCCATGAAAAGACATATACCTATGATGCGCCGCCTTTTCTAAGAAGCCTTAAAGCCTTTGATTTTCCCCAAATCAATAAACCTGGCGTTTTTGTGGTTGAGTTTATCGGCAATGGTAAAAGCAGCCGTGCGTTAATTCGAAAAGGAAAACTATTTTTTATTGAATCTATTGGCCCGGCAGGTCATGAATTTAAGGTGTTTAATGAGAAGAACCAGACGATGCCAGATGCAGTGATTCAATTTGATGGTTATGAATACAAGCCGGACAATCAGGGCATTATCATTATTCCATTCAGTACGCATCCCAAATATCAACCTGTGATTATCAAACATCAAGGTTTTTGTTCCTTGTCTGGTTTTAAGCATTTGTCAGAGCATTATGCATTGGATGTTGGCTTTTATGTCGATCGTGAGTCTCTTTTACCGCAAATGACATCCAAAGTACTGATCAGATCCAATTTAAGACTGAATGACCATCCAATCAGCCTTGATTTGTTAAAAAATATCAGCCTGACCATTGAATCGACAGACATTGATGGCGTCTCGGCCAGCAAAGAAATACAGGACGTTCAACTATATGAAGATCAAGAATCGGTTTATGAGTTCCAGGTGCCTGAAAATCTGGCATCCATTCATTTTGAATTAAGGGCTAAAATAGACAATATCAGCCAGCAAAAAACAGAATTATTAAAAGATAGTGCTGTGTTCCAATTAAATGGCATTGATCAAACGCCACATTTTGAAAACCTGCTGCTTCATCACGAAAATAATACCTATACACTTGAAGTATTGGGCAAAAATGGTGAGCCGCGCATTCATCGTGCTGTAAAGATAGAACTGAAACATCACTATTTCTCAAGAAAAATTGTTCAACAGTTTCAAACAGATAAACATGGACGTATTCATTTGGGCGCCTTGAAACATATCAGCCACATGAAGGCATCAATTGCAAATAATTATTCCTATCAGTGGGATCTGTTTCTTTCTAAAACAGCATATCCTTCTCATATCAACGCGCATGCCAATGAAACAATTGAACTGCCTTACGATTTGCATCACTCCGAAAAAAATTGTGCTTTGTTTGAAAAGCGCGGTTCAACCTGGCTGGCAGATCACAGTCATGCCATTACCTACCAAAAAGGGTGTATTCAAATCAAAGGACTTGTTTCAGGCAACTATGATCTATTGATCAAGTCCATTCATTCGCATGTTTCGATTTGCGTTGATCAGGGCATTCTGAAGGATGACATCATTTTGTCAGATCACAGTGCCTTAAAAATAGAAAACAGTCATCCCCCATTTATTGAGAATATTGACATGAACGATACCGAAGTTGTTATCAAAATGGGTAATATAAACGAATTCACTCGACTTCATGTTCTGGCATCACGATTTGTGCCCGCATATTCTATTGTCGATCATCTGCTTCCCATGGAAACAATTGCAGAAAATCGCATTCAGATATCCAAACCTGTTTCCCACTATGTTTCCGGTCGAAATATTGGTGATGAGTATCGCTACATTCTGAATCGCAAATATGTTGATAAATATCCGGGGAATATGCTGTCTAAACCCGGTTTACTGCTGAACCCCTGGTGCATTCGTAAAACTGATACACAAAAAGAGGATCTGGAACCTGATGAACAGTATGAAAGTGCTGCGCCTGTACCAGGAATAAAATTAGAAAATGCACCGGAATACAATCAGGGTGGATATGATATGTCACCGAAAAGTGACAGGTTTTCTACATTCAATTTCCTCAATGAAACATCGTTAATGCGTTTTAATCTCAGACCTGATAAAAATGGTCTTATTTCACTCAAGCGAAAAGACTTGAGCCCTTTTAGACATATTCACTTTCTGTTGATCGATCCATTCAATACAGTGTATCGATCGCTGTCATTGCCCAAAGCCACGATTGCAAAAAGAGATATACGTCTTCAGAAAGCATTTGATTCTGATCAGCATTTTACAGAACAAAAACGCATTTCAATCTTGCAGACAGGTGAAACACTCTTTTTGAAAGATATCTCAACAACAAAATTTGAGATATACGACACAGTAAAAAAGGCCTTTGACCTGCTTCAGACAATCAGTAACGATTCTGTGCTGACTGAATTTGAATTTATTGTCAAATGGCCCGATCTTGGCGACGCAGAAAAACAAACATTTTATTCTGAAAAAGCGTGTCACGAGTTGAACTTTTTTCTTTTCCATAAAGATCGACCTTTTTTTAATGATGTTATTCGTCCCTACATCTGCAATAAAAAAGATAAAACCTTTATGGATCACTGGTTATTGGAAAATGATTTGTCTCCACACAGCGCGTTGTTTGCTTTTTCTCATCTAAACATTGCTGAAAAAATACTGCTTGCACAACATCATGCAACAGGTCGTTTTCAGATTGCCAGATATGTTAACGATTTGTTTGATATGCTACCCCAGAATATAGAAAAACAGAATCATTTGTATGATATCGCGCTGAAAGGGAACGCGCTTGAAATGGGCGCTATTGATGATGATATTGATGAGATATTGATGGATGAAGAAGAGTTCGGGGAACAACCTTTAATCGCTTGTTCAGTAGAAAAAGAAATAGCGGAGTTACAGCCGAAACACGCCAAAAAAATGCGTTCTCTATCCCGAAAAAAAGAACGATCCCGAACCCGCGCTTTCTATAAAAAACTTGATAAAACCAATGAATGGGCAGAAAATAATTATTATAAACGTCCACAAAAAGAACAAAATGAAGAATTAATCCAGGTGAATGGGTTTTGGAAAGATTTTGCGGAACGAGATTTTCAAAGGCCATTTCTTTCAAAGAATGTGATGTTTGCCAACACACATTTTTCAGAAATAATGCTGGCCCTTGCGGTTTTGGAGCTTCCTTTTCGCGCCAATAAACATGAAATGATCCAAAAAGGAAAACAGTGTTCAATCAAAGCGGGAAGCCCGATGATTATTTTTCATAAAGAAATATTGCAGGGAGAATTGGTTGGCAGTCATCAATCAATATTGATCAATCAACATTTTTTTCAGATGGATGATCGATATGTGTATGTCAATAATGAACGAATGGATAAGTTTGTTGAGAATGAATTTCTCTATGGTATCGCCTATGGCTCACAGGTGGTACTCAGTAATCCAACATCTTCGAACCAAAAACTGGTGGTTATGTATCAAATTCCAGAAGGCGCCATTCCGGTTCAGAAAGGGAAATACACAGAAGGTATCCCTGTCTCGCTGAAACCTTTTTCCACAAAATCAATTGAATATTACTTCTATTTTCCAAAGTCTGGCAAGTATTCATCCTATCCCATTCAAGTGGCAAAGGAAGAAAAATGTATTGCCAGTACGAAAGCCAAAACATTGAACGTGGTGAACAAATTATCGTTAATTGATACGCAGTCATGGAAATATGTATCACAGCATGGAAACAATAATGATGTGATCCAGTACTTGAATCATAACAATCTCAATCGGATAGATCTGGAAAAGATTGCGTTTCGCATGAAAGATAAATCATTTTTTCGCCAGGTGATTACACTCTTGCAAAACAGACAGTATTATCACGATGTGTTGTGGTCTTATGGGATTTATCATCAGGATGAGGGGGTGATGAATGAATATCTTGCACATTCCAATTTTGCAAAAAAGTGTGGTCTGTATATTGATTCGCCCTTGTTAGCAATCCATCCAATTACGCGAAACATGTATGAACATTTGGAATATGCGCCTTTTGTGAATGCACGTGTACATCAGGTTGGGCAAAAGCGAAGTCTGTTAAACGATCAATTTTTCAGGCAATACAATCATTTCTTAACATATTTGCGTTATCGCCCTTTGTTAAATGCAAATGACAGGCTGGCAATTGCTTGTTATTTATTGATTCAGGATAGAGTTTCCCAGGCCATTCATTTTTTTTATACCATTGACAAAAAGGACGTTGAATCAAAAATTCAGTATGATTACATTCATGCCTACATATTGATGTATCAAGAAAAGATAACCGAAGTTGAAACAGTCATCGCCCCTTACTTAAACTACCCTGTATTACGCTGGCAGAAACGATTTATGGCCGTATTATCGCAGCTTGATGAAATAAAAGGAAGTATACCAAAAATCATTGATGAAAACGACCGAAACCAGAGACAGTCCCATCTTGCGGCAACTGAGAAGAATTTTGAGTTCTATATTAAAGCCCAACGTATCCATATCACGTACCAAAACTTGAGTCATTGTCAGATCAATTATTATCCAATGGATATTGAACTCCTTTTTTCGAGAAATCCTTTTGTGCAAAAGCAAACCAATGAATTCATGATCATTCAACCTGATGAAACCACGACTGTTTCGTTGCCTGAAAATGAAATGGCTTACGCATGCGATCTGCCAGAAAAATATCACAACAGTAATCTGATTGTTGAAATAAACGCACAGGGGAAAAAATTATCTCAAGTTTGTTATGCCAATTCACTTCATTTGCAACTCATTGAAAATTATGGACAGCTAAAACTTACCCATGAGACAACACAACGCCCCTTATCTAAAGCATATGTCAAAGTTTATGCTCAATTGAACAACCAAAGTGTTCAATTTCACAAGGATGGTTATACAGATCTGCGCGGGTATTTTGACTATGTGTCATTAAATACCGATGATTTGGATCGTATCGAAAAATTTGCAATATTGGTAATTGATGAAAAATATGGTGCAGTGACCCGTGTGGCCATGGTGCCAAAACAATAGATCAAAAAA
>Ga0272440_1001985_pt1 | contig 16251 bp, 10 predicted proteins | sample SSMMMBAug17_FD_192440 | JGI IMG/M metagenome (GOLD analysis project Ga0272440, IMG submission 192440) | Marine sediment archaeal communities from Little Sippewissett salt marsh, Falmouth, MA, United States - SSM-MMB-Aug17 | ecosystem: Environmental > Aquatic > Marine > Wetlands > Sediment ... | reverse complement strand
CTGGAGATGCTAATAATTTAAATATACTATGGAATACACATTATCATAATGCTATAGACTTATTCGATAAATTTGATTACGAAAATGCCGAGCTTGTTTTTAAAAAATGCTTAGAAGAAGCCAATGATGTTCAATCTTCTCCAAAACGACTTATCCAGTTTAGAACTCTTCTTGCAAATGAACTTTTAAAAATTAAACGTTTAATAAAAAGTAGATCATATTGTACATCAATAAACAACAAACATATTGAAAATCAGATTAAACGAAAAATTACCTATTTAAAAAATGAAAGGAAACAATATGGTTTCAAAGAAGATATTTCATTACTACTTGACAAACATATGAATTATTTAATTGCAATCAACTGGTTTTATTTTGGTATTTGCAGACTAAATGAAAAAAGTATAGAAAATGCAAAAGAAAATTTCAATATAGCAAAAACACACGCCCATCAAAGTAGACTAACCGATCTTCTACAAAAGATTAATACTCAACTATCTAAAATATCTCAAATATCTAAAATATCTAAAACTTCAAGCACTAAATCCAAAAGGCCTCGCTATGCTATACTATTAGAAAAGGTTAACAAACTTAATGGGTTGGATGAAAATCAATTAGATGAGAGATTTAAAAATATTCTCTCACTTTTCATAGAACTAAAGGATCATGAGAAACAATACTTAATCAATAAAACACCTTTTTTGTCTAAAATGTGGCTCGCAATATCATTCTATAGTAGTAAAGACAAAAAAGATAAAATAAGCCTTGATATTATCTGGCATATGAAAGATTATTGTAATGCCAATGGGTGCTCTAAATATATACAAAACTGTGAGGAACAAAAATATTTTCGTTAGTTCAGTTTCAGTTCTATCTTTTTTAACTTTGGGTTAAATATAAGGGAGAATATGTATTGGGAGAATATGTATTGAGGATTTTATACTCTTTTCTCACTTTATTTATAATACTTATATCAGTTTGTGTTTCTGAGACAATACCTCTCTATATATTGGTTAAAAATACAAATAACCAGGCAAAAATAAATGAAGTGTTATTTTCCGTTTTATCCCTGACTGAAACTCTTTTTGATGAAATTAATTATTCTTCAGAACAAGAATCTACTTCTAAAAATACTCAAGAAATTAATTTCATTCTCAATAAAATTAATTTTCATTTATCATATGTATCAAACAATAAACAATATTTATCAGCTAAGCAAAAATTAAGATACAAAACAGTACTTAAAGATATAGAGGATTTCAAATTAAAGAGTACAATTATTCAAGTTGAAAATAATAAAGAACAAAAAAATTTGGAAATAAGCTGGTCAAAACAATACCATGAAGCTACAATATTATTTAATAAATATGCTTACAAAGACGCTGTTTCTCTTTTTGAAAAAGCTTATAAACTTGTTCCAAACAATGAAAATATGCTAAAATCGAAAATATATTATAGAATAAAAATTGCTCATGACTTATCGAAACTAAAACAACATATTGAGAACAAATGGAATATTAGTTACTCAATTTCACTCGAAACTCTTAAAAATATTGAACATCATATTGAGATTAGTTTTAATGCACTCATTAATAATAGGAAATATGGTGTTGAGGCATCAAGCTTAAAGAACCATAAAAACTATTTTATGGCCTTAAACTGGTATAATTTTGGTTTATGTAGAAGTAAACAAAATAGAATTAATGATTCTAAAGAAAATTTTCATAAAGCCTTAACCTATGCCAAAAAGTCTAAATCTGAAGAATTAATAAACCAGGTTAATTTTCGATTACACAACGTATCAAATCATAAAAAGCAAAATAATTACATACTAAAACTTAACACACTAGCTTCTGAAATATTAGTAGAAAAAAATAATGATCGGTCATTAAATGAAAAGTTCGAAAACATTTTTACTATATTTAAAAAACTACCTGACAGTGATAAACAATACCTCATTAACAAAACGAGTTTTGTAAAAAAATTATACTTATCATTGTCATTATATAATAACAGCACAAAACGGCTACAAACAAGCATTTATATTTTTATATCTATGAAAAAGTATTGTAGAAGTAGAAATAAATGCCATAACTATTTTAATGCAATAGAACAGAAAGAATTTTTTTAATACCATATGACTTGTGAACTTATGCCAAAAAAACTCTAACAGGAGAATTTATGAGCAGTTATCTTTTATTTATTTAACAAATTATTAAATTAAAGCATAAGGAAATAATTATGAAACATTTTAGTCATAAAGCAATTTTAGTAATTATATTAATATTACACACAATCCCTTGCTATTCAGAACTGTCTGTAAGATTAAATAAAAAAATATCAAATATTGAGCAAAACTATTCAATGGACTTGATTCCTGCATTGCTCAGATTAACAGAAGAACTTCTTAGAAATATTAATTATACCAATGATGAAATTACAGACGATAATTCCTGGTCTTCATTTGATACAATCATTAATAAAACGCAACTTCATGTTGAATATATGAATTATTTTTTGATGTATTTTACAGAAACTCAAAAACGACGGATCAATCAAATTAAAGAAACTTTACAAGGGCTTAAGCAATTCAAAGAACTTTACGCAAGGGGTAAAAACGAAAATAATATTTCGAGAGCTAAAAAATATTACGATCAGGCATTTATTAAATTGTCAGAACTGCCAATAAAAATTAAAATCTCATATAAAGTGACAGAAAATAAACCAAAACCAATTCCTCCTTTAAAAACAACTGAAATTTACAGTGGTTTTTCAGATTCATTACCCCTTCATCCTAAAATATCAAAGGAAATTTACAGTAAAGATTCAAGCTCAACACAGTTTCAAGCTAACATTGATGAAGAGAATAGCTTATATACAAAAACGCTACATTTTTTAAAAAACTATGAGTATCCATTAGCAATCAGTCATTTAAAAAAAATGTTGTTAGAAATGAAACAAAATAAGCAACGACAAGGTAGATTAAACAAAAATTCGCTGATAATTAGTATTAAACAAACAGAAACAATATTGTCAGTCTATGAAAAAATAATTAAAACATACCATTTAGAACCAGACTGTTATGAGACAAATCGTTTAATGGATGATTACATCAAAAGAAAACTCTCTTTTAGTGAAAATATGCAAAAAACAAACAAATATTACAAATCAATTTTTACGCAAGAAATGATTGAATATCACCAGAAATATTTGCATCATATCAACTGGGTTAATTTTGGAGATTGCAGGCTTAAAGAAAAACGTTATCAAGATGCCATTGAAAACTATGAAATATCCTTGAAATTTATCCTGCATGCAAAATTAAAAGATTACGTAAATGAAAAAATTGAGAGGGCGTCAAAGCTTGACATCATGAATAAGAAAGCTGTTGAGTTACTACATTCGTTTAACTACGAACACGCTATTGAAAAGTTTAAGCAAAGCGGCCAAAAAGAATATGAAAATTTAGCCAAAGAATTATGGCATCTTGAGAATAAAGAAAATATCCATGTACTGAATGATGTCAATCAATTACTCTATAAATATGGCCATATATTTGATGGCAGCGAGGCAAGCTTGCACAGGAGACATTTGAGATTTGTAAAAAAATTAAGATTTGCCAGGCGATATTATGAAATCGGAGATATCGGAAAAGCAAAATCTTACCTTGATGATGCAGAATTTTTTTCTGAAACGCCTGCTGAAAAGAAACAAGTCCAAAAATTTTTAAATGAAATTATTAATATCCAAAGATAAGGTTTTACGTAATGGAATATCCCTCCTTTAATGATTATATAAAAAAATTCGAGAAAATGTTAAAAGAAACCTTGGATACAGTTCCTAAAGACCTGCGTTATGATGTACCTGGAGAGCAATCTATTGTTTTTCACTGTCGAGATGAAAATGAAGAAAAGTATATTGCATTACAATGTTGGTCGAAAGAAATTGAACATTTAGAAGCACATTACAAAAAAGTTTCAGATTTTATCAGTTCTTCTCAAGTAAAGGATTTTTTTATATCACCAATTTTTTTGAAAGATAGCATCTGTATTAACGACAATACCTACCCATCTGTTTATATGGACTGCTCTGGAGGTATTACTCTAAAAGCATTTATTCACAAAAATAAAGAAAATAAAGCCCTAATGAGACAAGCTGCAGATGCTTTCCAACGATTGGTGTCCAAACTTCATAGTCATTCTATTGCACACGGTAACCTAACCGATCAAAATATTTTTGTCTTTCCTAAGAAAAATATTTTTTCCAGAAACACAATAATGCTTAAGCTTATTAATTATGATTTCCTGTATATTCCACAATCAGAAATTGAAGAAGATTACATTTTAAATGGACATATCTGTTTTCAACATCCTGTTCGTATGAAGGAAACAGGTAAAAAAAGTTGTAAACTGGATTACTATTCAGAATTGGTTATATACTTGTCTCTTCAATGTATGACAGTTCAAGGCAATTTGGTGTGGCTGCAATATGATATGAGTCCAAGCAAAGAAGGCCTGGTTTTATGCAACAATGAAAATGGTATTAATATATCTGATGATGAATGTGTTTCAAAACTGGCATACCAGGATGATAAAATTAAATTTTTAATAAATAAACTTAAAGAATTTAATGCACAAAAAAGCATTGATGCTCTTATTTCACTTGACCAGGTTTTAGAGGAATATAAACTGACCCAAAGAGAAAAAGAAAAAAGAATCTTTCTCAACTCATTTATATCGCTTAAGGACAATGTTATCAATATTATTCACCACTTAAAAGACAGTAGGTTTAGGGAAGTTTTTGTTCATGATAGAAATTATTTTTTTATTACATTGTGCTTATCTGTTTTAATATATTGTATATTAAATCAAACTTCTGCATCATACTTTCCTGATGATTTTCTTTATAACTACAGAGAAGCCATTATCTTTATGGTACAAATTTTTATCTATAAGTTACATCTCCAAATAAACATATTACAGGTTTTTTGTATTTTTATATTTAGTATTATCGGATGTTTTCTAGCAAATTATTTCATTTTTTGTTATCATATCACTTCTGTTTATTCAATTGTTAGTCTACGTGTAATTTTATGTATTTTGTTTGTTTTTTTGTTCTCATATGTCAAAAAGTTGATCTTTCATGGGATTAAATTAAGTAACAACGAACATCTCAAACCAATTAAAAATATATGGATGAATATCAACCCGTTTAACTTTCGATCAATGAAATTAAGTAACAACGAACATCTCAAACCTTTAATAATTATATGGATGATAATAAACCCTATCATACTCTTTTTAGGTGCCTGTATTGGATATAATATCGTGTGGCTACTATCAGATGTATTAAAGCAATTTACTTCTGTTCCTTTTTTAAAATATGGTATTGGTACTGGAATATTTTATTTCGTCCTGTTTTACGCAATAAAATTATTTATTAAATATTCATTCAATAAAGTATTATTTAATAAGAATAGTATATTGCTTTTAATGATTTTTTGCGGAATTGCAGATGGTTTCATTGAGCTGTTATTGTTTCTTTTTGATTCACACGATATTATAATTTATTTTTCTCTTGCAATAATTTACGCCAGCATGGCATGTGGCATTTTATTGGGAATAGATCAATCACAGATAAGGCTGACAAAAACGCATAAAGGTCTTCTGATATTGATTGTTTTTTGTGGAGCCTTAATAGGTGACATTTTACGTGATACTTTACAAGAAAAATTTGTATTAACAATGATGAACCAATGCGTTTCAACAGGTATTTTTCTTGGTGTTTTAACTTTAGTTTTACTAACTGGTTTATGGTTTGTTTTTCATCGAATTAACAGTATTCAAATCATCTATTTTTCTTTTTGCATGTTCTTAAGTGCCTTTATGGGAGAATGGTTAAAAGGTCGACTAATTGATTTATTAGGTCCTCAAATAATAGTGCAATATGGAATTGGTCCCGGTATATTATATGGAATAATTGGTTTTGGTGTGCTTTTTAGCATAAAGATGTCAGATCATTTGACGAGACCAATTTATTTAAAATCCGCAAAAAAAATATAAATAAACAGAAAAAGAATAAAAACGTAACATTAAAAAAATTGAATGTATATCAAGGTAAAGGAGGTATAAATGCCTTATAATAACATTCCTATTGGAACGGCTAATCCTGGACTGATACTGATACTGGTTGATCAGTCCTTTTCTATGACAGATCCTTATGGCAATGGTCAAAAAAAAGATGTTGCCGCTCTTGCAGTTAATCGAGCGGTTTATGAAATCATTCTTGCCTGTCAATCCGGTGAAACAATTAAGGATCGGTGTTTTGTTGGCATTTTAGGGTATGGCGCATCTGTTGATGTTCATATACATGGTATGATTTCTCACGTTGCTGATAATAATGCTACGACACAAAAAGTCTTAAAAAAAGAATCTGATGGCGCTGGTGGATATATTGAGGTTGAAACCGAAATGCCTGTTTGGATTACACCAAAAGCCAATAATGGAACGCCTATGCATGAAGTATTTGATGCCGCATACAGCGTTGCTCAAGAATGGATTCAAAATAATCCTGATAGTTTCCCTCCCATTGTTATTAATGTAACTGATGGCGAACCCAATCAGCCTGATGAAACAAGAGAAGCAGCAAAACGATTGATGGAATTATCAACATCAGATGGAAATCTTCTCCTGATGAATGCGCATATTTCTAATTCTCAAGCAGGGGAATTGACTTTTCCTGATAGCGACAATAATTTATATGATCAATATGCCAAATATCTGTTTGATATTTCTAGCGAGCTTCCAGACACACTTTCTCAGGCAGCTCAAAAAGTTGGTTTTACACCACTTCCAGGCTCACGATGCTTTGTTTTTAATGCCAAGGCAGAAACATTAATTATGCTTCTTAATTTTGGATCTATGGGAGCAATGAGATAATTCTTGTCAATGCTTAAACATTTTCATCAATATTTTTGGAATTATCATCTAGCTTTCAGAATAAAAACATTTCATTTGTGAATTTTATATCTGAAGCTCAAGTCAAACTCACTTGAGTTTATACCTATCAAAAAGGTCTTTTATGTTAATTCCAAAAGTCATAATGAAACTACTTGTTCAAAAAGCAGGTGAAGCTCGAAAAGATTGTAACGATAGAATTGCGATAAATGAACGTGTTCATCAATATGCTGTTGCTGATGGTGCAACGCGTTCATTTCTTTCATCAATTTGGGCCGAATTATTGGTTAAGTATTTCTGTTCTGATAAATATGATAATGATTTAATACAAATAAAAAAAGATTGGAGAAAATGGTTAGCAGTGATTCAAAAAAAATGGCGTAAACATGCTGAAACAAAAGTTGCAAAAAATAAAAAATATTATCTCATCAATCGTTTAAATCAAAACGAATCTGCTGTTTCGACTTTTGTTGGCATTGAATTCAAAAATGAAGGTCAACATTTGTCATGGCAGGCAATGATTGTTGGAGATACCTGTTTATTTCATTTGAGATTTAAAAATAAAAAATATAGAACAGATCGCTATTTATTAAAAAAGGCATCTCAATTTGATTCTTTTCCGGAGTATTTTGCATCTTATGAAAAAGATAATAAATATGAACCATCATTCATAGAAGGCACATGTCAACAAGGTGACTATTTCATTATTGCAACAGATGCTCTTGCGCAGTGGATAATGTCATACATTGACTTGAAAAACAAAAATCCGCTTAAAATATTAGAAAGATTAACAGAAGAAACAATCGACAAGCTCAGAAAAAATAAAAGTTTAAAGTTAGAAAATGATGATGTTGCGATATTGATATTAGAAGTAACTAAAGCATAAACGTTCGAAAAATATTGTTTAATTAATTTTTTATTTTATAAGTGAGTAACAATTAATCGCCTGGAGAAAGTATGAGTAACCAGCAAATAGATCTTATTTTTTTTACAAAAGTTTTTAAAACGCATAAACAGTCAGAAACAATGAATGACTGTCAGGATGCCTATTCATTTAATGAAGATAAAAAAAGATTTGCAATTGCTGATGGTGCATCACGTTCATTTTTTCCTTCTCAATGGTCACAAATTCTTGTGGATTGTTTTTGCCATAATGAAACCCCAATCAACCAGACAGTTTTCGAAAAAAAGAATTGGCATGAATGGATTGGCTCTCCGCAGATAATATGGCAAAAAGAGATTGAAAAAAAAATTACGCGTGCAAGTAAGTATTATCTACAGAATCGATGGGTAACAAAAGATCCTGCTGTTTCTACTTTTGTTGGGATTGAATTCAAAATGATTGAGCGCATTTTAGACTGGCGGGCAATGATTGTAGGAGACAGTTGTTTGTTCCATTATAATGATAAAACATTTAAAAGTTATTTATTCAATAGCTCTGATGAATTTGATAGTCATCCGGATTATTTCGCCAGTTATCCCGCTTACAATAAATATGAGCCTGATTTCATTCAAGGTATTGCTCAGAATAATGATTTTTTCATCCTTGCATCAGATGCACTTGCGAAATGGATAATAGATCTTAAGGAAAAGCAAACTCAAACTTTTTCAGAAGTTATGAACTTTTTAGTAACGATAAGTTCAGAAGAAGAATTTAATGAGTTTATCGATAAAATAAGAAAAGATAAGCAATACAAGTTAGAAAATGATGATGTTACATTAATGATTATCCAAATCAAGCTTTCTGACAAAAAACAAGACAATAAAAAAAAACATGAAGTATCAAAAAAATCTTCAAGTAAAAAAATAGAAAAGTCACTAAAGAAGCAAGAAAGTTCAATTAAGAAGCTAGAGAATAGAGTTGAGTCAGAAAACATCACAAACGAACCATACATGAATAATAATCAAATAGAAAAAACATTGAAGGTACACACCTTATTGTTTTCGTTTGTATTACTATACATTATCGTTTCTCTGCCTGTATTGAGTTATTTCGTTTATGATCTATTAAATGATAGAGAAGAAGTTTTGCAACCCCCAACAGTATTTCAAAGAATGGAGGAAAAATTCATAACTGAAAATCAACCATTACCTCAAGAATTTACTGAAAAACATGAGATTCAAATCCAAAACGATAAAACCCAACCTTCAACATCAACAGCCTTGCCAGCACCTTTAACAATTGAATTAAAAAAAAATTCAGAAATATTTGATGAAGATTATAACATAATTGACAAAACATATAATAAAACTTCTGCAATAGATAGACATGTTACTAACAAGGCGAACAATTTAAGGCAAGTTGAGATGATTTTATGGGTTATTCAAAAAATGGGATCAAAAGTATATTCCATAGAAAAAGAAAATTTTATTCATATTAATAATTCTGTGAATGCAAGAAAAGATATATCTTTAAAAGAAGAAGATCGAGTCCTGGTATTAAAAAAAGGAACTAAATATCAAAAATTATACTCGGAATATGATCAAAATAATAACCTTTGGTATAAAATTAGCATAATTGCCTATATCCAATAAGTAACAAATATGGAATCTATTAAAAAATATCCTTTAACGTCTGATTATCAAACATCTGTTTTTCATTTAGATCGATGTGTCCTTGACACAAATTTAAAAGGCGGTATTGCCAGGAAATCTAAGTATGGTCTTGAACTATATTCCGGTGGGTATTCAAGGGTCTTTCCGATTGTAGTAAACACAAATGTTTATGCGCTAAGAGTTTGGATTGCTAATGTTGACAATGCAAAAAAGAGATATAAAGAAATTTCAAAATATCTACAACAAATCAAACTGCCATATTTTGTTGATTTCGAATATGTCGATCGCGGATTATTAGTCAAGGGTATAGAATATCCAATCATTAGAATGGAGTGGGCAAAAGGGAAAACACTAAAATTATTTATTGAAGAAAACCTGAACTCTCCTACAATTTTAAAGGCTTGTGCGAACAAATTTCTTCAAATGGTAAAAGATTTACATACAAATGAAATGTCTCATGGTGACTTACAAGATGGAAATATTATTATCTCCAATTCTAATAACGATCTTCAAATGAAGCTAATTGATTATGATAGTATGTTTGTTCCCTCATTAGCAGGCCAGCCAGATCTCATTGTAGGATTACCAACTTATCAACATCCTGTACGCATACAATCATCCGGAATAAATCAGGCCAATCAACACGTTGATTACTTTTCAGAACTTGTAATATATTTGTCATTATTAGCTTATGCTGAAAAAAAAAATATATGGAATGATTTTATGTCATCAAAAGCCGATGGCTTAATTTTTACCAAAAAAGATTTCCAGGATCCAAATAATTCAAAAATATTCAATTTATTAGATACATTATCAGATGAAATACAATATTTATCACAAGCGTTAAAAAATTTTTGTAGTAAACAAAGACTTGATGAACTTCAGCCATTAGAAAGTGTAGTCGGTATTCAATTTTCAAAAACCCAGAATAAGTCTAGTATACATAACCTAATTAGTACCATTCAAAAACCTTTAAAATCATCTTCACCAAAACCACCCCAACAATCAATGAATCTTCAAAATCTTTTTAAACAAATTAAATCAATACCTAAGCCAATTGTAAATCAAAAAAAAATTGCCCCAAATACTTCAAATTTACAGAGTTTTTCAAATACATCGTCCCCATCAAAAACACAAAACTTTTCAGGTGCATTCGGCGCTACGATAAATACTCCGATACCTGCAATAGCTTCTATTACACCATCAGACTCTCCTAATACTCATAAAGGCACTCCACCAGTATCACAGGGAAATACTAAGTTACCTGTCTCAACCAGTTTTTATTATCTTTTTTATGTTGTTATATTTACTGTAATGGGAACAGGAATTCCTCATCTTTTACATCTAAAGGGTTCAATTGAAAATAAAATTATTTTGGCATGTTTAATAAAAACATTTTTTTATGTTTTTTTAATCACTGGAGTTATTTTATCTTTTAAAAGAATATTTAAGTCCAGCACACCAAATATATTATATACTTCAGCGATAATTACCTTGACTGTAATAACAGGAACGTATTTAAATCTTATTTTATTTAAAAAAATCCATGTTATTATAGAAACAGGTTTTTTTTACTGGATAATATCCATAGGTATCATAATCGCTTGTAATAACTATTTTTATTTTCAAATACAAGAAATTATTTATCATTCATTTATTGTTTTATCAGGTGCTTTCTTCGGAGAAGCTTGTCGAAATATAATGTTTAAGTTATTCAACACTTCTTTCTTTGGCGTCTATGATGGAATTTTTTATGGTGTTTTTGCATTATTTTTAGCCTTTTTTAGCTTGGGTTTAAAGCAGTTCCAATTATACTTTTTTTCAGTTTTTATAGCTCTTGGTGCAATCGCCGGATATACATTAAAAAAATTATTGATTATATCCTTTGGTGAAATAGTACATATATATGGATTTACATATTGTATATTTTATTTAACAATATTTTTGTTTCTATATATTTGGTATTTACTTTTTAAAAAATAATTTATTTGAAATTTTGATAAGGTACTAAATAATGAGTAATAACTACACATTTGGATCTAAAGGTCTTGGACTAAAAAATACATTTAAACTTGATGGCATCTTATACGTTGTAGATGGAATAATCGCACTTATCATTGGTGCTTACCTATTGTATTTTTTTAGTGAAAAAGCCTTTGAATTTAATTTAAAGTATACTGCAACAAAAGCAGTTGCTATAGTTAAGATTATTGGGGGAGGGTATTTAATTTTTTTAAGTCTATATTTACTCAGTATCGGTATTCGAAAAATTTTTTGTGATTTTGAAAACGCTGATGTTCCTGCAGATCTTACAAAATTTGATACATATTTGCCCAAACAACTTATAGAAATTCTTCAAAAAGGAAAAGTTCCTTTTAAAAAAAATGTGGGCATTTTAGAAGAGTTTATAAATAGTATATTAAAAAATTTTAAATACATTCCACTGCCAATTCGCATTATTTCTCAAAATATCTTTAATGGATTATTTCAAGTATTATTTCTACTATTCTTGTATAGTATTGCAACTTTTTCCGGTTGTTCATTTCATCCAATCGTGAAAAGTTGGATTGAAATTATACTTCTTTTTTGGACAGTTTCTATTTTATTGAAATATAGACCACGAAAAAATATAAAAGCTGGCATCATAAAAAAAAACATGAGCATTAAATTATTGGCATTTTATATTTGTATCGCTTTTATTGGTCCGATAATTCTTTCTCAAATATACTCAATAGGTTACTTACCCAAATTGCCTGGTGGTGGGCAACGCATTTGGTTATCAGTTGTTCTTGTCTTTATTTTTTATACTGCAAGTATATCATTTTTGTTTATATGGTTGAGAGGAGAAGAACAATTTTTTATAAATATTGCAGAGTTTAAAAAAAAATTTACAGTAAAAGCCTCTCCAAATGATATTTATTTCGGTTTTGAAGATGCAATGACTGAATTACAATATAGATGTGATGGCGTGACATGGGCGAATCGTGTCTACTTAGATGAACCACCTGTAATTGACAAAAATAAAAAATTTATTGCGCGAAAACTGATTGAATCACAGCCTGTATCTGAGTCGAAATTAGATGATATTCCTTATAACTACAAAAATATAAAGCATTTTTATAAACTTAAAGTCATTACCACTATCACAGTTCACTTGCTGATACTTTCAGCAGTGTTATGGCTATTTTTTTGTATTTATAGATTTGGAACAGTTTCATATGACGTTTTTCTTGAGCAATTATTTTTTACAATGAAAGCCCCAACTATTTTTTTAATATTTACCTATCTATTAAATAAGATTTCATTTTATTATTGGGGAGAATTTGTTTTTAAAAGTGAACTGACTTTTTTCGAAATCAAAGGTACTTACTATAAAGCAGTTCAAAAGAATAATCCTTATGAGCAAACAACGCAATCAAGCAATATTGTTTATGGGGGACAATCTGTCTTTACAATGAGAATCTATTCCGCAACTTTAAGTAGCACAACTTTTTTTGATGCAAAAAACAAACAATTGAATGGTCCACGTTATATAACATGCATGAATAAGAATGACAGATATATTGATAGTATTTTAAATGCAATGAGACAAAATATTGTCATTATAAATGAGCAACTAACTGAGTACCAATCAACGAATCAACAACCTGCATTAAATACAATATCATTTGATCAAATCAAGTACATTTCAAATCAACCTCAACCTCAAATTCAAACGACAACTATTCAAAAGCAACCACTGCCAATTCAAAGTCACAACTTACAAGTTCGAAGTCAAACACAAAAAATTCAAAATAAATCTCAAAGACCTAAAAGTTCATTGAATTTCAAAGGTTTATCAGAGATGTTAGATTCTATAAAAAAAATTTGAAACGACACTTTTTGATATTATATTTTTTTATACACTTCTTCACCACCACTAGCAGAAACAACTCTAAAACTATATCCTCTTTTCTTATACCAGCTACGAACTTTGCTATTTGATTGCGATGGTGCTGATCCATAAATTTCAGTTACTTTAAAATGCCTGGCGATAGATTCAACTTTCTTTAACATATGACTACCAATTCCAGCGTTTTGTAAACTAGGTGGTGTTAAAATATCTCTTAAGCGTAAACGTGAATTACCAGCGCTATCCTTTTCTAATGCAAAATTTGCAAAACAATCTGACCCTTTAAAACCATCAGGAATGGGATCTCTTGTATTATGAAGACGCAGAAATTTTGAATTAGAAATTCGCATTAACCAATTGTTTCCATTTTTATCTGTAAATGTCTCGTCTTTCAGGGCATCTTCATTGTTAGTATTTTTGCTTGCATTTGAAGAACTGATTTCAAATATCTCATTGGATGTATTTTGGTTAGAAACCGATTTCGAAGCCAAAAAATGTTCTAAATATTCTCTTGCGCTTTTTGCTTTTCTTATTAAAAAAAGATGATACGCGTTTATATTATCTATTTCTTTTTGAAGATGCCTTATGTCATAACGAAATTCATTTTTTCTATGTTCAAATTCATTATCAAACCATCTATCTGGTATAGTTTCAAATTTATTAATTATACGTTTAAGGTTACTAGCTGATTGGCGAGCAAATATTTTTAAATCTATTGCGTATTTTTCGATCTCTTCAGGGTTTAAATGAACTCTCATTTCGTTTTATTCCTTTTTGCAATGATCGTCCAACTTTGTGTTTCCTGGCATGAAACATGCTTCTTTGCTTAAATCTCAATTCTTGAATAAAACGCGCTGTAAATTAAGAAGGAAGCTTTTATGACAGGAAAAATTAAAGTTGGACGATCATATATTATTTTAATACATACAAACATATTTTTATTGATTGATCTATTATGAATCTGTTAAAAATCTTTCTATAAACACAAAATAAATACAGTAAATAATAAATAACATAAGTGTATTAATATATCAAGCTGTTTCTAATAAGTAATTCGTTCATTAAAAAAAAAAATCTAAAATTTTTCTTGAGTTGGTCAAAAAAAAATATTATAATGTTCAAAAGTATTGAAAAGTAACTTGAGTTTTCAATTTAGAAGTTAGTTAGCTATAATAATTCTTTGATTAATGAAAAAAATAATGCAATTCTTAGACAATTTGAAACAAGTTACACCTTTTAAAGAATTCCGACAGAGCATTTACAGTATTTAGTAATTTAAACTAAGTGTGTTAAAAAGAGAAGGGTAATTCATGAAATTAGGTAACCTTGAAAATATTCTTGACAACATTAAGCAAGATAAGAAAGAATCGTCTCAGAATAAAAAAAATAAAGGTCAAAAAAAGAAGCCTGGAAGTAGCCTTGATTCGGTCTTTAATAGAATTAATGAAAACTCTCAGAAACAGAGCGATAAAGATAAGCAGACAAATCCTCAGTCCTTTTTGAATAAAAATACTGCTAAATCAACTGAGATCAATCTTGATAATGCTATTAATCAGATTATAGAAAAGGGTAATCAAAAAAACACAAATAATTTACAAAACATAAATAATTTACCAGTTCAACAAAAAAACAAGACGGTTGCCACTGGTTACAAGCCGGTTGCCACTGGTAAAAAGCAAACAAATATTGCTAAAAAAAATATACAAAAGATAAAGAATGTTAAGCAGACTGCGTTTGAGCCCCTCTATCGTAAAACAATTAAACGATACTTGATTTCCACAAAAGAATATTTTGATCGTATTAAGGAAAATGAAAAATCTTACAATACAAAAAAAATAGTTTTAAAAGAGGATTTTCAAAAACAAATTACTAAAAGCGAAAACAAACTCAAATACGATTTAGATCAACTAGATAAACAATTTAGCTCTAATTGTAAAGATAATGATTTAAAGAAACAAAATGACTTAAATGTATTACAAAATGAGATTACAAAATACAACGATAATATCAAAGTGATCATTAAAGAGATTGAGTCTGAGGTTACTGGGATAGAATCAGAATTAACAAAGGTTAACTTGATGAAATATATTAAAAGAATAAAAAATATTCAGTCAACTACGACTCCTAAGATACAAAATATGCCTAAAGATACTAATCCTAAAGACTATGTGCTATATTTATCGAATTGCTTACAACAAATAAAAAAGGAAAAGGATAATATATTCATTGATTTATCGAACCTTATGAGATATCGAAGAAAACGAGCGATAGTTATTAAAATATTATTATCTCTTTTATTTTTATCAAGTTTGTTTTCATTGTGGCCATTTATATACCCAATGATTGAAAAGTTTTTCTAGTTATTTTTTATCAAAATTTATCATTAATCATATAGTAAAGATAGACTGTTATCAATTTAATTAATTGTTTCTATCTTGTAGGTAAATCAAAAAAGACTAAGTGGAGATTTAAATGCTAAAAGCAAAAAACATTAAGTTGAAAATTAAAGAAAAATATAATAAACTTGAAGAACTTTACTCGAATGTTCAACAAACAATAATAAATAACAAAAATTTACTTTCAGTATATGAGAATATAAAGAAAAACAATATCCTCCAAATGTGCCAACAAAATTTAGAGAATTATAAAAAAGATTTTAACAACAAGAAGCAAATAACAACATCTAAATCAACTCAATCACAAAAAAGCATCTCAAATACTTATAACAGCGCTAAAACAAACAATACAAATCAGTATGAACAAACTAAAGACCAAATAAACAACAAATATAAAATTGAATTACTTGATATTAAAAACGAATTCAAAGATATGGAAGAAGAATACCCA
>Ga0272440_1001984_pt1 | contig 16253 bp, 6 predicted proteins | sample SSMMMBAug17_FD_192440 | JGI IMG/M metagenome (GOLD analysis project Ga0272440, IMG submission 192440) | Marine sediment archaeal communities from Little Sippewissett salt marsh, Falmouth, MA, United States - SSM-MMB-Aug17 | ecosystem: Environmental > Aquatic > Marine > Wetlands > Sediment ... | reverse complement strand
CTAAATTGATATCCTTTTTTTTCTGGGATTATCTGGCCTGACCAATTATTAGATAGTGTATGATTATAATATCCTATGCTGTTTGTTAATGCAATTTCTCCATTGTTTGTAAAATTTAGTTTTACGCTTGGGAGTGTTTTTCCTTGATCATCATAAACGTAGCCTGAAATCGAATATCTTTTAATTGTGACATTTCTTTCATGATAGTCTTGTAATACTTTTGAGAAGGAATAACGTGATGGAATAAAATTATTATGGCCAAGTTTAGTAAAATCTATGGTTCCTGTCCATCCAGGATTTATATAAAAAGAATATTTGCCATTGTGATTAGAGCTAATTTTTTTATTTTCATCGTTTGAATTAATTGTAATGATTACATCACGAATTGGCTTATGGGTTTGATCTTCAATTGTTCCAGAAATATTATACTGAGGTAGATAAAAATCTTGATTAAGTATATCTTCATAAATTTTAAAATATTGCCTTTGTTCAGGATTCGCTTTTTCTGCACTTAAAGAAATTGTTCCAGACCATCCTGAAAAAGCATAGGCTTTATAAAAACCATTTTCATCTGATTGTGTATTAAATCCTTCATCTTCTCCTTTATTTATTTTAACATTTACATTGGGCACACCTTTATCAAATTTGTTTTTGATTTGACCATTTATTAAAACAAGTAAGTAATCCTGATCATAAAGATTATTTGTTAGATTTGTATATTGTTTTGAAATAGAATAGGTGTTACCTGGAATAATGTTAATCGAACCACTCCATCCCGAGAAAACATAAGCTGAGTAATTACCGCTTACATCAGATAATAAAGCAGTATATTCAATTTTTGTATTAGTGTTTAATCCATCTTGATTATTTGTATCAATTTCAATTTTAACATTTGGTATCCCTTCGTTTTGTAAAGTTTTTATTTTACCTTGGATTAATATTATTTCTGATAAATCAACAATATAGTTCCGATTTATTAATAAACTATTATCTATTGCAACATAAGAAGAATATGTATTGTCAATTTTATTAGTTATTTTAAATGAGGTTGTTGATATCCAACTGTCTTTGATATTTTTATATACAGTATCATGGTGGTAAGCATACCCTTCTGATATTACAGAAGGACCATTTTTTTGACTTTTAAATCTGGAGCTTATAATCCATTGATCACTTTCTTCATCCCATTTATATATGAAGTGATCATCTTGATCATAATTGGATATCATTGAATAACTTCCATTCAACAATATACTGCCATCTTTATTTATTCTATTTTTTGTTATTAGTTGGTCATCAATTAATTTATAGAAATCTTTTGTTCTACCTCCTTGCAATACGATAACAATATTATCTTTCGAAATATAGCCGTATTTATAATTATTTATTCTAATATGATATAAATATTCAAACTTACTATTTATATATTTATATAAAACAGAACCTAGTATAAAATAATCATCTGAAAATGATATATTATATATTCCATCAATTTTTTGGACAAAAGACCAGTAGCTATTATTGTTTTTATAAATATATATATTATTTGGTTTATTACTACTTATTCTATATCTCCAAATCACTGCATATTTATCAAAAATTTGTACTTCTTTCCCAAAATGTTCATTATAACCTCCATCATCAGCCATTAATTTAACCTGCTGTGTCCATCTTTCATTTTCTTTTTTAAAAATATATGCTGCACCAGCATCTTGAGCTTTGATATCATCATCACATGCGCCAACGATAGCAAAATCTCCAGATATATCAAAAGCACATCCAAACCCAGAAGTTTCATCATTAGGCTTCAATTCAATAAACTTAGCAATACATACTTGATAAAAACAAATCAAATATCCTAATATTATTAATATCCATATCTTTTTCATATTAACCTCCTAAAAATATTAATCATGCAGTCGCATAATATGCTTAATTATCAAAATTACATCACGTAAATCCACTTTTCCATCTCTATTTACATCTCCATGAATATCCATAAGCCTAAATTCAAAAGGATCAACTATGCTTCCCAGTTCCATATTTGGGATAAAAGTAATTTGTTCCTTAAGTTGAATAGGATAGACTTTATTTTCTTCTGATTGATAATATTTAAATGAAATTGGCAAATTGATACTATTGCTCCATACTTGTATAAAAAATAGAATTCCTTTGGGTGTTTGAATGGCATTAACTGCTCCTCGGCATTGATTATTTACAAATGCACCAACCCAATCATTGTTTGTTAAACTGATAGGTTCATTATTCGAGTTCGTTATGATAGCAGTAATATTTCCCTGAAATTCATAATCTTTTTGATTTACTGTCCAATCATGTATTAACGTGGGTAATGTTTTATTATTATGGTTAATTATTTTAGATTTGTTTGTTTTATTTGGATATTTTAATGAGTCTGGATTATTTAGTTTTAGCATATATCCTTTTGCAGGCTCAAAATAATCTAATGTTCCCCACCAACCATTATAAAACTCTGCATAACCTCTTTGTCCAACTATTTTTATTGCATTATTTCCAATATTATTAAGTGCATGATTTATACTCATTTCAATTTCAGGCAAAAAGCCTATCCAATTCCACCCTTTATTTAACCCTATTTCATAATCATTACTAATTTTAATACCATCAATTGTCAATATATCAGGTATTTGCATATGTAGCATATACAGTTCAGCAGGTTTGAGATTCATTAAAGTTCCATACCATTGATTATCATATTCTGAATAACCCTGTTGACTGACAATTTTTATACCATGACTATAAATTTTTGAAAGGATAGAGTTTATTTCCCATACTTCATTTTGGGGTTTTGTATTTAAACTTATCCAATTCCATCCTCTTTCAAGTGGAATTTGTTGCAAAGAACCATTATATTTTACAACTCTGATGGTGTTACTCCATTCACTTATGCTACCACAACTTCTGAAAGCTCTCACACGATAATAATATTCTGGCATATTGATTTGTTGTTTTATAAAATCTTTACTTATTTCCACTGTATTTGATGAATAAATTATTTCAGAAAAAGCTGTATTTACACTTTCCTGTATTTGATAATGAACTGCACCAGAAATTGTGCTCCAATAAACGATAAATTTTTCATTGGCTTTAATTACAGTATTGGATGCATTTATGATTGGTGATTCTATATCTTCGCATTTGAAAGATAGATGTACTTGTCTGTCTGAATCTATTGTAATCATACACATATTGTTTTGTAAATTATCACATCCAACCCATTTATTTACCTGATATTCTGGGAAAGAACTTGCCTTTAGTCTGACAACTGAACCTTTATAATATTCTGAATTACACTGACTTTGTGGACAATATATGTCATGATTTACTTTTTGATCTAGCACTGTACCAGCATTTTCAGGCTCACTTTGGATATGCAATGTATACTTTGGGAGAAAAATTATAATTTTTGCAGGCAGGCTCCACATACTGGTATTACAAACTGAAGCAGCTTTTACACGATAATAATGGGGCGTATTTTGCTGCACTATGTGAGAATATGTCATGATTGTATTTAGTGTAACATTAGTACTAATAATTGATGAAAAATCAGGTGTCAGGGATTCTTCTATTGTGTATGAAACTGCGTGTGGAACAGACATCCATTCAATAGAATAATTTTGTGATGATTGGATTTTATTCTCTTTTTGGATAATGATTTGTGGGGAATCTGTTAATAGACAAATAAAATTGGCTGTAATATCTAATTCTTTATGAATAGTATTTGTGCAAATATTCTCATTTAATAGATCACAACCTGTCCAATGACTAAAGACATAACCATTATTAGGCTGTTGTGATAAGTGGATAGTTTTGTTTTCTCTAATACTTGATTGGCACATATTTGAACAATTCAAATCACCATTAATATTACCTCCATTTTGTGGAAATATTGATAAACGAACATTATAATACGCTGGTGCAAGTACAAGAATTTGTTTTTCTTGAAATACAGTGTTTCCAGATTTATCAACTACCTGAATATAGGTATCATAAGTTCCTGGATACTCATATAAATGAGTATAAAAAGTATTACCAGAAGCATATTGACCATCTCCAAATTGTATTTGTATTTTTGCAATGTCTTCAGTTCCCTTAATGATATCTGCTTCAAAATTGACTAAAAGGGGGAGGTCTCCAGACACAGGATCAACTGAATAATTTCGAATAACTGGGCCAATCATAACATTTGAATAATCTGCATAAGAAACATATACAGCATCTTTGCCCTCAAAAGCACTTTCCCATGTAACACCCATAATTTTATTATTGCTATGAGCAGCATAGTAATGATCTGCTCTATAAGGTGAAATAACGTTATAATCACTCCATACATTTCCCATATCAATTCGCTCCATTATTCGATCATTTCCCTCATGGTAGCCTTTATATATAGTATGAATACGATTATTTTGATCCTGGCACATAAATATGCCAATAACGTGTTTTTCACTAAATTGATAACTTTCTTGCTTCCATTCTTTCATGCTTCTTGTAAAAATATTAAAATCAAGACCTGAAATGACTTTTATGTTTTCAGGTGTTTCAATAATATCTGGCCTTGATCCTAAAAAAAATGAACTTATCTGTTGTGGTTGAGAAAATGTATTTCCATCAAAAGACAAATAAAAAGGAATTGAATCATTATCATGACCAACAATATGTATTATGTTATTCAATCCTACTGATATATCAAAGTCTTCATAAATGGATGGTACTTTTTGTATTGATGACCACTCGCCATGTGACAAAATTCTAAAATAAATTCCAAAATGGGACTCATGCCAGAATACATAAACATTTTGGTTTTGATCAACCAATATTCGAGCATTATGTGACATATCACCTGGATTATCTGAAAGATTAATTGGTTTAGTCCATGATGAATTTTTTTTGGCAATATAATAAATATCTTTATGAGTATTGTAAGATTCAAATTCATAGACTACATGAGGAATATTATTGCTATCTGATGTAATCTTAGGATTTCTAAGTTCGTATTTAAGATGAGCCACATTATTATCCTGGCTTTGCCACACATTATATGAAGTAGCTTTTTCTAAACCTGACCATATACCAGAATTCATTTTTTTATAGTATAATTGTGCTTCCCCAAGAGCAGGTATTTGATTATCTGTACTTCCAATATAAGATGTAATAAGATGAATATTATCATTTGCATCAACAAAGATGTCTGGTTCTAACATTGATGGAAGTTGATAATTTGAAGGATTGGGGATTTCAAAAGGTCGTTGCGCCTCTATCCATGGATTTGAAGGATCATGTCTGAATTTAACTTTAAAAGTTGTATTGCTAATGTTTTCTTCAAAAGTACAGTTGGTACACCATACCACTAATTTTATCTGGCCATTGTCTGTTACATGACTTTGTCTGGGTTTCCAACTGTAAAAATTCTTTTTTGTATCTTGATTGCTAAGATATACCAGAGTACCTTGATTTGTTCCATTTGAATGAAATTTAATATCTATTCTTTTTATATCAAAGCCATCAGGACATTTAACTTGCCAGGAAACTGGTACAGGTTCTCCAACATAGTATATACCTGATTCTGGTTGTAATATTGTAATTTCTGGTTTTTGTGAATCAAGAAGTTTAATAGGTTTGCTAATAGCTTCAGAAACACAACCTGTATTATATTGAGCAATTACTTTTACTCTAACACGTTCATGAAAAAAATTGGATGGAATTTGCCAACCTATCTCATCATAATCACCATTGGGAAAAGTATCTGTATCAATAAATTGCCATTCACTATTTTTAATTGAATAATATGAATCAACTCGCTGAACACTGTTTTCATTAATGCCATCCAAATCTCTCCATGCAATTCTTAACTTACCTTTGTCAGAAAAAACATATCCTCCATTACATAAATTGTGACAACGTTCATTATCTGGATTTGGGCATTCAATTGAAACATAACATGGTAGTTCTTCTTTTAATATGGCTATATCGTGGCATTTTGAAAAAACTGGATTTCGTCCAGGATTATCTCTGACAGCAGCTTTTATACAAAACGTACCTGGCATATTCCATGACCATGAAAAATCAGGTGATGATTGCCAATTACTTGTATACGTTTGATCTTGTAAATACATAATCAATGAATATTCTAACGCATCTTGATCATCATCTTTAGCGTGAACCTTAAAAGAATATGATTGGTTTACATATCCAATGGTTGGTCCAGAAATATAAAGAGATTCTGGTAATTGATTAGGTCCTGTTACAGAAATGAATTTGCAATCAGATTGTTCTGAAGTTGCATTTATGCTGTCTTTTGATATTACTGTTACACAATATTGACCAGGTTGTTCCCAACAATGCGAATATGTAGCCCATTGACTTTGACTATTAATCCATTTGGATTTAGTATTGTCACCCCAGTTGAACTGATATTGCAATTTATCTGCTAGATGATCACCTTCAGGGTCGATACTTTTTGCTTGAAATATAATATTATTCTTAATAAAGGAATTAGTATTACCAATTACAATTGGCTTAAGAGGTGTCTGATTTATTTTAAAAATATCAACTATAAATGCTATTGACCATTCTGATAATGCTCCTTTATTATCTTTAGCTTGAGCTTTAATAATAGCCTTTGATGGTTTAATCCATGAGTGATAAAAGTCAGAAGATTGTTGCCATTCAGTGATTTCATCCCCCCAGTCAAAGCGATACCATAATTCATTATCTCCTTCAGGATCAATTGAAGTTGCGTTGAACAAGTAATATTTTCCTACTTCTACTTTTTTATGACCAGTTATTTGTGGATTTTCAGGTGGTTGATTTTGATATTGAATGGCATGTACATTTGAAGAGATAAAAATCAAAAATGAGCTTATTAAAAGAAAACGTTTCATATCAGCTCCTTGATTAATTAATTTTATTGATATTCTTCACAGTAAACCAATTCCCATCCTTTATAAACTAAAACAATTTTTTTAAGCTGTGTATTTCCAATGCTTTTTATTACTCGCTCTGAATTAGAATATTGATCTAACTGCTTTTTTGCATCTTGTATCTTTTTATTTTGAATTGTTTTGGAATAGTCATTTCTTGAAATATATTTTAGTTCGATCAGGTATGAATAGCTTAAATCAGGATATTTTAAGAGAAAAGGTTCCATATAAATATCTGAAAAGCCTTTATTCATATCTGCTTCAGACTGAGTTATATAATAATCAGATATATTGAGGTAGGCTAATAAAAAGCCCTGTATGACTTTTTCCCCATTTAAATAATCTCGAATGCTTGTCTGTTTGTCAATTTGTTCTGAGAGGTATTGAAAAAAAGACTTCCAGTCACCATCATAAGCCATATTTGAAATAAGATTTGAAAGTTCCCAAATATCTATTTTAAAAATATTAACATCTTCAAATCCATTTCGAATATATTCATACATTAAATGTTGAATCGTTAAATTTGGAATTTTCAAAATATATTGTCCACGACTTTCTCCTTGTATTGATAATAATCCAAAATAATACAAAAGAGATATGAAATTTTTTTGTTTTGTTATTTCTCCAACAGGAAAGCTTTCTACAATCTTTGATGTTATCTTATGCTCATAAGTAATCTCTTTTAGTCTATTAAAATTCCCATTAAAACGATTATCAATAGTGATTAAAAAACGAAGTTTTGTATAATCAATTCTTACATTTTGATCAATAAGGTCATCTGGAATGTTTTGCTCCCTTATTGCTTTATGAATAAAATATAATACCATATCAGAGTTAAACAAAACTGTGTTTGAACGTTTTGTAAAGCAATAATTATTATACCATAGCTTCATTAAATCTATACATTGATCTGGATTAAGACTCAGTTCACCTGCTTCGTAATAGTAATTTAAAATTGTTTTAGTTTCTTTTTCTGTAAATCCCATAAACTCATTTATTTTTCCATCCAGGCTAATATTTGTGCCAATATTGAAACCACTGGTTACATCATCCATAGTAACAGGAGAAACACCCGTTATGAAAAGTCTTGATAACCCTGAGTCTGGCATTGATGTCAAACCCTTTAAAAGATTAAAAAAATATCGAAAAGGTCCTTCACCATGTGTAAGTTGATGATATGCATCAGTTCCTTTTGTAGTAAGGATGGTATTGGTAAAATTATCATATTCATCAATAAGCATAAAAACCTTTAATTTTTTCTTTGAGCAATGCAAAAAAGTTTTACGTATTTTATTATTCATTGATGAAGATTCTTTTATCTCTTGAATTTTTTCTGTATCAAAATATTGAACATATCTTTCTAAAAAATCATCTATTAAAGTATTTACATAACTATCAAAGTCCTCTTGAACGATTTTATTCAAAGGATTCACCATAGAAAAATTAAAAGCAATTGTTAGATATGAATTTTTATTAGAGGTTGGATTTTGACCTACATAAGTATTTTTAAAAAGATCATCAAACACATCTTTTCTGTTAATATCATAGTAATACTGTAGTAGATTAATCCATAATGATTTTCCAAATCGCCTTGGTCTAATAAGAAATATATAATTTGGTAGTTTTTCAAGCTCATGTAAGAATCTGGTTTTATCTACATAATACATTTTTTCATAGATAATTTTTCCAAAATCTGCTTCACCATAAGGTATTTTTTTTATTTCCATTTTAATAATCCTTATATTAATTCACTTGTTTTAAAATCTAATTACAAATCTTTCAGAATATTAATTATTTAATCCCTGTTATAAATTGAAGTAATATCAAAACATCCTTAATATCAATGACATTATAAAATTTATATCATTTATTGTTGACAATATTCCTCAGAATATACCAACTCCCATCCTTTATAAATCAAAACCACTTGTTTCAGTTTTGTACTACCAATATTTTTTTTAATTCGTTCTGACTTTGTATACTGATCTAACTGTTTTTTTGCATCTTCTATTTTTTTATTTTGAATTGTTTTTGAATATTCATTTCTTGAAATATATTTTAGTTCAACCAGGTATGAATACTTTAAATCAGGAAATTTTGAAATAAATGGCTCCATAAATATATCTGAAAAGCCTTTATTCATATCTGCTTCAGACTGAGTTATATAATAATCAGATATATTGAGGTAGGCTAATAAAAAGCCCTGTATGACTTTTTCCCCATTTAAATAATCTCGAATGCTTGTCTGTTTGTCAATTTGTTCTGAGAGGTATTGAAAAAAAGACTTCCAGTCACCATCATAAGCCATATTTGAAATAAGATTTGAAAGTTCCCAAATATCTATTTTAAAAATATTAACATCTTCAAATCCATTTCGAATATATTCATACATTAAATGTTGAATCGTTAAATTTGGAATTTTCAAAATATATTGTCCACGACTTTCTCCTTGTATTGATAATAATCCAAAATAATACAAAAGAGATATGAAATTTTTTTGTTTTGTTATTTCTCCAACAGGAAAGCTTTCTACAATCTTTGATGTTATCTTATGCTCATAAGTAATCTCTTGTAGTCTATTAAAATTCCCATTAAAACGATTATCAATAGTGATTAAAAAACGAAGTTTTGTATAATCAATTCTTACATTTTGATCAATAAGATCATCTGGAATGTTTTGCTCCCTTATTGCTTTATGAATAAAATATAATACCATATCAGAGTTAAACAAAACTGTGTTTGAACGTTTTGTAAAGCAATAATTATTATACCATAGTTTCATTAAATCTATACATTGATCTGGATCAAGACTTAGTTCACCTGTTTCGTAATAGTAATTTAAAATTGCTTTGGTTTCTTTTTCAGTAAATCCCATAAACTCATTTATTTTACCATCCAGGCTAATATTTGTGCCAATATTGAAACCACTTGTAACATCATCCATAGTAACAGGAGAAACACCTGTTATGAAAAGTTTTGATAAACCAGAGTTTGGCATAGAAGTCAAACCTTTTAAATGGTTAAAAAAATGTCGAAAATGACCTTCACCATGTGTAAGTTCAAGGTATTTATCAGTTCCAGAAGTAGTAAGAATAGTATTTGTAAAATTATCATATTCGTCAATAAACATGTAGACTTCTAATTCTTGTTTTGAACAGTGTAAAAAAATTTTCTGTAACTTATTATCTATTGAAGTTAAAGTTTTTATTTCCAGTGTTTTGTCCTTATCAAAGAATTGATTATATCTATCTAAAAAATCATCTATCATAACATTAATATAGCTTTTAAATGAAGTCTGAACAATATTAACAGCAGGATCAACCATTGAAAAATTAAACGCCATTGTAAGGTATGAATTTTTATTTGAAGTTGGATTTTTCCCAATATAAGTATCTTTAAAATAGTCATCAAATTTATCTTTCATTTTAATATCATAATAATACTGTAGGAGGTTTATCCATAAAGATTTTCCAAATCGCCTTGGTCTAATGAGAAATATGTAGTTTGGCAAATTTTCAAGCTCATGCAAAAATCTGGTTTTATCCACATAGTACATATTTTTGCGAATAATCTTTCCATAATCTGCTTCACCATAGGGTATTTTTTTTAATGTTTGCATTATTATCTCCATGATCGTATTGCTAATTATTGTATTTCTGTAATTAATTGAAACTATATTAAAATATTCTTAATATCAATAACTTTATCATTATATACAGGTGATTTAGATTTAATAAATAATTATTACTAAGGAAAAGTGCAGGTCTTTTTCCCATTTGTTCATGACCAGATTGAGGGGTAAAATTTAGAGAAATAAAATCTCCACGTTTTGGAATATAGTTTACCATACTTCTCCCCCTTCTATTTTTCCCCAGGATATTTCTTCAGAAAGCTCTTCAACTTCAGCTAATAAATCATCTAATTTATATTTTTTTCTTTTAATAGGTGATAAAATAATTTTTCCATTTTCAATACCGCAATCCATTTTATCTTCAATTCTTAGTGATAATGCTTCTAAAGCGAATTGAGGTATTGTAATACCAATAGTATTTCCCCACTTGCCTAATTGTACAATATTATTACTTTGCATAGTTCCTTCAATATATAAATTTATTAATTTGTAACTAACTAATTATAATATTATAATAGTTAATTTATTGCTCAAGTAAAATTTTAATTTCTCAAGTCCCCCCTGATAATAACTGAAGCATCAAAATTACATCCTCTAAGTTCAATACCCCATCCTGATTAATATCAACGTTACTATCATTTGAACTAATTGATAATACTATTGGATTTAGAATACTGCCATTTTCCATATTTGATGTAAACACAAAGGATTCATAAATATCATAAATCAAATTATCAGATGAGTTATAATATTTGAGTTTTACTACTTCACCACCAGATTGATTACTCCAAATTTGTAAAAAAAATCTTTTTCCAGTAGAAGTTTCAATTAACTCAGCAATTCCTCTACATTCATTATCTACAAATGCAGCTATACTATCTCCAATTGATGATTTGGAATAAAGTGACGCAGTAATTGTTCCTTGAAATTCATAATTTGAGGATTCAAATGCCCATGATAGATTTTTATTTGAAAAAGAATAAGGAATAATCAATTTTCTATTTCTTTTAGTATTCTTTAAATCATAAGATAAAATGGATTCAGATTTCATTTTCAGTTTATATCCTTTTCCAGGTTTTAATGCAGTTAGTCCTCCCCACCAACCATTATAGAATTCTGAAAATCCTTCCTGGCCTACAATACGCTCCCCATTTTCTTCAAGTGATTCTAAAGCATTATTAATTGGTAATAATTCTGGATATAAATATGAAATCCAATTCCAGTTCTTATTTAAATTTATCTGTGTTTCTTTTAAACTAACAGGGTACCCTTTTATAATAAGTGCTGCAGAATTATTCATTTTAAGCATATACATTGATGTATATTTAATTGTTCTAACTAAACCAAACCAACCATTAGAATATTCAGAAAACCCATTCTGACTTACCACTCTATTACAGCTTCCATCTATCGAACTTAATATACTTGAAAGGGAAAGATTATTATCTTCAGGAATAATTTGAAAGCTAATCCAATTCCAACCTTTGTTTAAATTGATTTCTTGTGTAATAATTTGATTAATATCAATTCTATATGGCGAAGAAATAGAACCAATTGATTGGTCAGACTCAAAATTAATTGGTACATGACTAATTGGTATTTCAGTTTGTTTTTGTGAATTATAATATTTAAAATTTAAAATTTCGTTTGAACTAACATTACTCCAAACCTGTAAATAAAAAAGTTTTCCTTGAGGTCCTTCAGATGATAGAACATACCCTCTGCATTCATCTTTTACAAAAACACCAAGATAATCTGAAGACGTATTTAATGGATTGCCATTTTCATCAAATAATTCAGTAGTAATCATCATTTGGTAAGTATAATTGGATGCATTAAAAATAAGCCAATTATCTGGTAATTGTGTATCATGAGGAATAAATACTGAAACACTATTGGATGAGTCACTTTCCTTGTTATCGTAAATAGCAGTTACATAATATATATAATCAACACCTTTTGTGATATTGTCATCCTGATAGCTAGAGATATTGCCAGAAACAGAATCATAAAGCGTTTGATTTCTATAGATATTGTAAGATTCAGGAAGAATATTTCCACTTATATTCCACTCAAGAATAATATGGTCTGAATTGATTACAAAACCTGATAAATTATCAGGTGCGCTTTCAGAAATTTGTCCACCAGTTCCCCATTCAGGGGTTGTAAAAAGAATTGCATCAAAAAAAACATTTTTATCTGTTGGTACTTCTGAATTATCAAGTTTTACATAGCCATTATCACCTTGATTGAATCTATATCCTGAGTCTGGACTAAGCATAATCCATTTATTTGATATGTTATATTGATTAACTGTGATTTCATTATCTCCATCTGCGTGGTGAATAAGATACTTTACAGATGAGCCAGTTTGATTATCAGGTATATGTGTATAAACAACATAATTACCTGCCTGCTTAATTTGAGGTCTCCAGATCATTGTGGCAGATGGACTATTATTATCATTACCTTTTACATATTGAACATTACCCATATAACCTTCTGGTAAACTTTGATAACCAATACCTGTTTTATTAGCTTGATTATCATCTACAATAATAAAAGTTATTGGATTATTTATAGAAATTCCATCAACATTTTGATTTTTTATTAAATTTGAGCAACCTGAAATAGATTCAGGTTTTACGCCAATATCATCTTTTAATAATGAAAAATGAAGATGGGTTCCTTTATGTTCATTACATCGGCTCCCAACTACATATCCAGTATTACCGCATGTTCCAATTTCTTGACCTTTATTTACAATAGAACCTTCTCTAATAGAAACTGTTGATAAATGGGCATATAAAGAGACATAACCATAGCCATGATCTATCTTAACGCTTCGACCAAAATCTATTTTACCTGTATCACGTACACTAATTATTGTTCCTTTTTCAGCTGCAAGAATAGGCTTTCCATAAGATTCACATAATGTTTTAGCAAAGTCCAAAGAATATTTCCATTTTTCAGAAAGGTGAGTTGGATCTGAGTTATAACCAAGTGTAATATTCCATTGTGTACCTGTAAAAGGAAAAGCAAATTCAAAATATACAGCTTTGATCTTATATTCACCATCAGTTTTTTCAGAATGGACCATTATATAGTATTTACCTTCACTTAATGTATATGAAAAAGTTTTAATAACATTACCATAATCACCATCTCGCCCATCAGAACCAGAAGCATCAATTCTAATTCGCTCATTACCTTTTCCACTATACGAACGTTCATCATAGTTATTAATATCAGGAATTTGATCTTTTTTTACATATAAATCAATTGGATCACCAATAACATCATCTGTTTCAATAATTAATGCTGTTGCAGTAGGTGGAACTTGAATAAAATAAACAATCTTTTGATTAACATTAATTTTTCCAGAAACTGGTTGATTATTAAATATCTCTGTTGGACTTTCATATTCTTCATTTTTATTACAAGTATTATTATACCAATATCCACCAGCTAATGGGCAGGCTGTTGAATTACATAAATATAGATGATCGTTGTCACATTTAGGAGGTTCAGGGTCTGTATTACAGGTATTATTAAACCAATACCCACCAACAGATTGACAATTTGAAGAATTGCATAAATAAAGATGGTTACTATCACATTTTGCAGGTTCAGGGGTTGCATTGCATGTATTGTTATACCAATATCCACCAACAGATTGGCAGTTTGAAGAATTACATAAATTAAGATGGTTCCTATCACATTTTGCAGGTTCAGGGGTTGCATTGCATGTATTATTATACCAATATCCACCAACAGATTGGCAATTTGAAGAATTGCATAAATAAAGATGATTACTATCACATTTTGGGCAGTCTATATAGCATGTTTGCTGTGTTGATGGTTTAGAAAAAGAGTTGCAATAAGAGTCACTTACTACTTCGTTAGTATCTTCTCTGATACATTGTACATTTCTATATTGATTACCTTCTCCACATGAAACATTACAATTTCCCCAATCTCCATTAATTACCCATTTGTATGAAATAGGTTTTTGTGTAGTAAAAGTAAATATATCTGACCAGTGACCTCCTGCATTACTATTTCCAGCACGTACTTTCCAATAATATGTTGTTCCATATTCCAGGCTAAATCCATTATAATATGTATTCGTGATAACGATTGTTTTACATGACTGATTTGAGCTACAATATCCACCATCTGATGAGTTATTAAAGTCAGAAAAAGAATAGTTTGTACTGACAAGAAGTCTGTAGCTAGGACTACCAGCATTACTACTAACATTATTCCAGCTAAAATTTTGTTTTGAGGTAGAAATATTAGTAGCATTATTATAAGGTGCTTTTAAAATTGGAGCAGGAAAAGGATCATAGTCAATTTTTTTTATTTTAACTGGTCCAACCCACGCATATCCTCCTCCACTATTTTGATATCGAGCATAAATGTTTATAATGTTATCTGAAGGCCAAGATAGTTGATCCAATGATATGTCAGAATACATAGTCACTTGTTTTACAGAATAAACACGTACAGTTGATAATTTATTATTTCCATAGTTATAATCGTAATTATCTTTTTGAAGGTACATATACGGTGTATTTTCATTTTTAAAATATGAGTTATCAATTTTTGTAATAATGGCATAAATTTTATTGTTATTTTCAATTGAAATTGTCATTTTTAACAATTTCTGATCCCAATATGACCAACCATTTGTAGATTCGTTTGAACCAATAAATTCATAATCATAACCGAAAGTATTTGTAGTTATACTAACAATGAAAAATAATAAACTGATAAATTTACCCATAACTCCCATTTTTTCCTCCATTATGAATATTGATATTCATTTAATTTAATTAATCTTTTTATACCTGTTATGAATTGAAGCAATACCCAAAAATTTTGATTTCAATGATACTACCATCATTCAATTCTTTAATAGCAATTTTGATTTGTTATTCACTAAAATAACAATTAGGACTTAGAATACTTCAATCGGATTGTTACGTCAAAATAAGATATTTTCCTTATGATTATATGTTTTGAATTAAAGCATTATGAAAACAAAAATTATTTTTTCTTATTTGAAGAAAATATCTTTTCTATGAGATATTATAACAGATTTTACTTTATCTCTGTACTTTTTATTTGAAAAAGCTGCAAGTATTTGAAAAAGCTGCAAGTATGTTTTTATTATATTTTAATTATGTCTAAACTATACCAAATTATATTATAATGTATTCTTCTTTGATGTTAATTAATACTTTGTGTATTTAAGGACAAATCTGGAGTAATAATTAAATATATTCTTGTAGAATTTTTGAATGTGAATGAATTGCTTATAATGTTTGTTTAGAATATAGGTTTAGGTGGAAGCATGACAATGCCATATAGAAATTAACTATATAGTAATTTTGATTATTGTCTTAATTTTATATTTTATAAGGACTTAACCCTACAACGTCACTTACAATTTTTAGTTTACATATTGTATGAATCTTAAATAGAAAATTCAATATGTAGTGGTTGCTCAAGTAAGTGAAGTTGTAGGGTTAATTGTATCTTCTTTAAATTTCGGGTTGACTCAGCACTGAAAGCACTGAGTCAACCCAAAATTTAAAGAAGATACGAATTTTACCTGTGATATAAAGACACTTTAAGTCCCTCAGAGACTTAAA
>Ga0272440_1001983_pt1 | contig 16255 bp, 6 predicted proteins | sample SSMMMBAug17_FD_192440 | JGI IMG/M metagenome (GOLD analysis project Ga0272440, IMG submission 192440) | Marine sediment archaeal communities from Little Sippewissett salt marsh, Falmouth, MA, United States - SSM-MMB-Aug17 | ecosystem: Environmental > Aquatic > Marine > Wetlands > Sediment ... | reverse complement strand
ATATGTTAGCCATATCACTCAATCCTAGCTCCCGACCGTATTGGTGCTAACAGTCACCATCTCCCCTCACGGTTTGATGATCATCCATTTCAGATGAGGCTACATTTGTCCCTGCGCACTTTATTCAGCAGGTAGGATACTGATGGCAGAACATCAGGTTATGTTATAGGTATTTTCCTATACATAACAAGTATTTATGCAACTTCGTGTCGCACACGCGGAAAATAAGCGGCTTTCAGTCCGCTTGATTGCTTGGTTAATAAAAATTTGCTATAACCAGTTGTGTGCTTACTCAGTGTACATCAGTGTTCATCCCACGCTCTTTGTTGACACACTTAGCATTAACCGATATTTGGTTCTCTGTATTTTACAAAGAGAATGTGATTATATTAGTATCAACCAGCAGTGTGAATTGCCATTCCAGAAGTTTAACTCAAATGACTCTATTGAGTTTTGTTTGGTATCACAGCGTTTTAAGTGATAATCTTCTAATTTCATGTGAAAATAATAATATATTTATTATTGAGAGTTCTACATTTGCTATAAAGATTTTTTTATTATATTAAAGGTACTTTTGATGGTTGTTCTATCAATTAACTATTTCAGCAAAGCCTACTTTTCGTTTATCGTTATCGTATCCCATTGGATGCAGATTCGTTTAACTAACTAATAATTTTTGCAAATCGCTTATTAATTTTTAAACATGCCCTACCTAATTTGATCAACAGAGGTTCTAATATGCCAACATATTCACGAAACCCCATAATAGTAACAGGAAGCCAAAAATCCATAAAAATACCAAAATGGATAAATAAGTAAGTACTAAATGGTGAAAATAATAAATAGATTAGCCCTATAAAGATGAAAGTTGCCCAAAAGCCAGATATATAAGTAAAAACTATTGATGCAACTAAAATCCATGGTAGAATTAACAATATTTTAATAAAAAGATTAAGTTCATAAATTTGACTACCACTTATAAGCATTTGAATAGAATTTAAAATCAAATATATTCCTGGCATATTTCCTATTGGAGTACTATGAATATCACCTATCTCTTGATAATATGAACCAATTAATACAATTTTATTTTTTGCCCAGCTTGGATCAATGGGGTGGTAATTTCCATTCTCCTCAAAGCTTTTATTAATATCGTTAGCAGAAATAATCATTGATTCTGGAAAGTAACCGCCTTGAGGTAGTTTTTGAATTAATCCTTTTGGTGATGAACGAAAGACAAATCTGGCTGCCATGCATTCAGTTATAGATGATTGATGGTAAAGGTATATTTTATGTTGGTGACTAGGATCCTCAATTTTAACATAACTTTTCGAATTATTCGAAATTTCATCAGCTTTTTGTTTTAAAACTTGTTCCCCTTTTTGTCTACCATACCAATAAAATACAGTAGCCAGAACAGGTATTGAAAAAGTTATATTGTCGTTTTTTTCATAAAAGATAAAGTGTCTGATCATTCTATCAGTTTGATGTTTATATACATTTGCAACACCAGTTTTAATAACTTCGCTATATTTATTTAGCAAATCCATATACTCATTAAAATAAGTTGTTTGATAGTTTTTTTTAGAATGCGGCATCACAATAACTGCCTGCTGTTCTTCTGCAAGCTGTGCGGCCTTGGCAAGACATTTAATATAATTTTTGTTTTCATCTTGAAAAGGAACAGGACGATCCAAAGCAAAGTCTACCACAACCACTTTTGCACCCATTCTTATAGCTTGAATAATGCTTTTACATAAAAGAACACGAGGTGTCCAAAAGCCCATGCTACTAGAGTGTTCATAAGAATCTTTATCAAATATGATCATTCGTATATTTTTGGGTATTGTTGGTTTTTGAACATGTTTTATGAAGAATCGCATCAGCATGCTATCATAAGTTTTGTTTAAAAGGTCTTGTCCAAAACCAGTAACATAAGAAAACTGCATAAATACTGTTATTATTATTCCCCAGAAAATATGTCTGAAAAAAATTTGTTTATGTTCTTCTTGCCAGTTTTTCCAATATATATGTTTAAGCATAATAATATGTTCTTTTTTCGAAGGATTAATTTGAATATTATGGTAAACTAAATAATCCATTTTCTAATACTTGCCATAGTTCATTTTGACAATGTGAATGATCTAACATAATTCTCATGCTGTCAGAGTATAGAGAAAGACCAGGAGTTGCTTTAGATATTATTTGCAAATACAAAGCCTGTTTCAAAGCAATACAAGCAGTGTTATTATTTTCAACTATTTTATCTAACTGTTTATTAATGTTGATAGTTGATTGATTGTCTAAAATTTTAAAGGTATAAATAGGTGAAATTCTGTTCTCATTCATTTTAATAAACCAATGATAAGATACACCCGCAATAAAATTAAATGAATCTACTTTAAGTGTTTTTCCTATAGTAATAGGTATAGTAGTGTATTGGCTACCATTTGATATAGCTAACATTGCTTTAGAGCAAGGAAGGCAGCTATCAAGAGTATAATCATCTATACGAAAAAAAACTGGCTTGCCTGATAATACACTTGTACCATTTTTGGGCCATGGAGAAACGCGTAATACTTTATCATAACAATAAGTGGGGTCATTACTATTGGAACTTTTATGAGTTACCATCTCTGGCATGTCTTTTTGACTAGGTTTAATACTTTTTAATATTTTATCCATAATAATAGCAAACCATCCAGGTGTATTTAAACGTGATGGATCACATTCTGCATAAATTGGTTGTTTATCAGACGTTAGCGTGGAGCATTCTGTGTGAAAATATTTGACAGTAAAAGTGCATTCCTTAGAAACAGGAAAAACTATATCACCATTGAAAATTTTTTGGTTCTGATAGTCAGGCATAATAGTTTTATCTTGCCTGACTATCGTGTAGCAGCTTGAAGGTAAGGATTCACTTGCAATATGAACGACACCGATTGGGTAATTTAAAATTTCTTCTGCAAAGATAATTGATGGCAAAAAATTTATTAAAATTACAAAAAGAAGAATTAAGATCATTTTTTCTAATTTCAATTTCATAACAACCTCTTTCAATTTTTAGATAAGTAATAAATAGACTTTAAAAAGGAATTAAGGATCCCGTATTGTAATATATAATGAAAGGATTATAAACCGAATAAAATCACAGGTGCCCAAAAATATGGATGTTTATAGAAAACCCCTTCCTTCCCTGATATCATACTTAACTTAATTAATTGCAAAGCTTTTGCTTTAGGAATATTATTCTTGAGATTTTTAAATAGCCCAATATTTAATACTTTTTCTGAACTACTTGAAACTCTCCACAATGTAACAGTAACACTTGAGGTTCCAGCGTACATGAATGCTCGTGTCAATCCATTGAGTCCTTCTCCACGTATATATGTCCCTATCCCTGAGTTACATGCAGATAACGTAACTAAATCTGCATTCATTTTTAAGTTAAAAATGTCAGACATAGTTAAGTATTTACAATAATCACTTTTGGGATCAGGTTGTGATAGAACAAGTGCCGGTTGGTTAGTTGAAGTTGTTTCATCAGGGATTACACCATGACAGGAAAAAATAATATATTTATAATCATCAAGATTTTGTGTTTTGCTAAGGGATAATACTTTACTACGTGAAGCATTTTTCCTTAACTGAAGAGGCTTACTTGATTCAGGTGGATTGAATAGTTGAATTATAGCTTTAGCTTCATGTTCTGTTTCTTCTAATGAGTTAAAAGATGGTATCAAAAATTGGTTTCCCTTTTCTTTATTGCACATTTCTTTTTTGGCTGGCATAATGTAGTCATTATTTTTGTGCGGTGGTTTTATTTTTTTTGAATTCAAATCTATTTTTGTTACTAAGTTTTCCAATAGATTATTTATCTCTGATAAAGTTAATCCTTCCTCCTTGTCTTGATGATATCTCTGTTCAATTTTTTTATAAATTTTATGTAGTTTTTCTAGTTTTGTAAAAGTTTCATCTTGTTTTTTACTTGAGTTCAGTCCAAAGTCAAATTCAGGGTACCACTTTTTATTTGACAATTCATTAGTTTCTTCTTTTTTCTTTTTAATTTGTTTTTTCATATTCGTATTATTGTTACTTTTAGGACTTTTTTCCAAAATGAATTGAAGTTCTAAACTATCTTTCTCATATTGGTCTTTGCAAGTATTTTTATAAAGAGGATTTGCAAACGCTAATATAGGATATGCAGGCCTTTCTATCTTATTCAACTGCGAAAATTTTAAAGTTTTTAGCAAAGAAACTGAAGACAGATAAGAAATTGCATTTTTTTCAATAAGAAACTTTCCTTTTGCATAAAGAGTTTCAAAAGGAAAAGTGTATAAAAGATCTGTTGGAACTATATAAAGAAACTCTGATCTATCAATAATTGCTTCAATGAAATTGGGTATTAAAATATTATATAGATCCATCCCCATCTGAACAATTCTTTTATTCGATTTTTCTAACTCAGATAGAAATTTTGATTTACTTTCTTGCCTGCAAGTGAGTTTATATACTTTTTCTATTTCTTTTCTATGAGAAAGTATTTTTTCTCTTAACTCATATTGTTCAATGTTAATAGCATCGAAATATATATTGTTTTTACTAATTAACCAGACAAAAGTTTTGTCTTCGATTACGTTATAAATTAGGATTACATCTCGTGGTTTTAGTATATCATTTTGTATTGTTTGTAATTCAACTGGTTCAGGATATTTAATTGCATAATAATCAGGATATTTATTTTTAATCTCTAATCTGAGATTTTTTTGCTTTTTTATTAACTTATCTCTTTTCTTAACAAGAATTCGTTTTGTTGCTGGGTCGATTGATTTGTTAGATCGTGAATCTCCACAAACCCAAAGGTGTTTTTCGTTTTCATCAATTTTTTTGCTTAATGCTTGTTTTTGATTATATAATTGTAAAATTAATTCTTGTGTATTCCTTTGTATTCTTTCATCCTTTTTGATACTCTCAGAATGAAAAGAATATTTTTCTTTTAGCTCGTTTTGAACGTCCTCTAATTCTTTCCATAATAATTCGTTTTCTTTCCTAAGGTTATTGCATTCTTTCATATTGTAATCAACTTGTTCAAAAAGATCTAAAGAATATGAGGAAGGTTGTTGGCTTTTATTGATATTTTCATCAATAACTTTTAATTGATTATCAAGAGAGTCCTCTTCATTTATAATGCTTGCAAATTTTTTTTTAAAATGTTTTGCACCACTTTTTCCAATCTCTTCAAGAAACATACGGCCTTGTTTCTGTTCAAATAAATTGAATGCTTTTAAATAAAAGTCTCTATCCGGATGCTTTTTGTGAAGAGTATGTAAAAGATTAATCATTTCATCATAAACGAATATTTTGTTTTCCATATAGACAGACTTTACTTCTGCATTAGTTATTGATTTTATTGATATATTTGATATTTTAGAGCGCATTAACTTTAAATCGTCTATTGCTTCTTCATAAAATATAAGTGACTTTTTATATTGTTTTAGTAAGAAATAAATTTTGCCTAACCTACTTTTCACATACCATATCTTGTCAAAAGATTTTATTATACTGCAAATTTTCAAGCATTTTTTATAGAATGATAAAGCATCGGTATACTGGTTAAGGTTTAGATATGATTCTCCAATTTGATGATACAATTCAAATTGGAGGCTCGTATATTTATGTATTTTTTCTAATGCTTCTTTGCTATTTTCCAATGTATTATTGTCATCAATAATAGATAAAGCTTTTTCACAGTATGCAATTGTTTTATTGTAATCACCAATTGTTTGATAAATTTTTGCAATTTTGATCATATCTTCTATTTGTAAAATATTATTAGCATTTTCTTTATCATATGAAAGTATATATTGGTAAATAACTAAAGCCCTTTTGGGTCTATTTATCATTGAAAAAAGATTTGCAACTAACAACAAGGTCTCTCTTTGTTCCCTTTTTGATGTGCCTTTAGGATTTGAACGGGACGTTCTACGCTTTAAGCAGTAAATCACATACTCAATATATTTGTTGTGAAGACCTAATTGATAATAAGTATGAGCTATTAGAATATATGCATTTTCAAGTATAGATGAATAAGATAGCATTTCTATTGAAGAAAAATTATTGAAATAAAATTTTTCTAATAGCTTAAAAAAGGTAAGAGCTTTATTATATTCAGATAACATTAAATAAGAACGCCCTATAGTTTCTAAGCAATCTACATCAATAATTTTTATCTTTTGTTGTTTCTCAACTTGTTTAAAGTAATTTTCTGAATTTACAGATTGACGTTTTGAAAGGGATGGAAAAATATTCGATGCACGTTTTAGATAAAATAATGATTTTTTATATTTTCCTGCTTTGAAAAATATTTCTTTTCCAATAATATATAAACAAGTTGCCTCTAAATATTTATCATTTATATTTTGTGCTATTGAAAGGGCTTGTTCATAGAATGAAGTAGCCTTTTCATATTTAAAAAACTTATAATAAATATTGCCGATATTAATTAATGATTTTATTTCACTTTTCTTATCTATTTCTTTACTTAGAAGTAAATGTTGATTAGCATAATACAATGCATTTTCATAATCATTAAGAACACTATATTTATCTCTGATTAAACCGAGAAATTTAATAATATCTGGATTATAATTATACTTTTTTGCTATTTCCAAACAATTTTTTAATAAATTAATTGCTTCTGAATGATTTGATAATTTACTCGCCTCATTGGAGATTTTAGTCATTTTTTTTAAATCTAATAGGCGTTTTATAGAAAAAATGATTAGATTTTCAATGCTATAACTCTTGAGTTCCTCAAAATTTCCAACTTGTCCACTATTTGCTAATATTCCGTAGTAATATTGTTGAGCTACCTGAGGGTTTTGTTTAATTAGTAATTTTAATTTCTGATCCCCACCATTTTCATAGGCTTGAACTGCTTGTTGGAAAAATTCCAAAAATGATAATTCTGCTATGCATACTCCATTCATTAAAAAAAAATATGAGTAAGTGTACAACAAGATAAATTTTGCAATTTTACACATAACAATCCTCCAACTAATATAACAAATAAATATTTATTTACGTTTTTAAAACTTTTGCTCACTGTTGTCCACAATAGTCAAGCATTTTTTGGTCAACATTTTGCCAATATACGAACTTAACTTGGGTCGATTTATAAATTTTGCCGATTGCGTAGCGGCATATCCTCTTGCTGCAACGTACTTGGATCGATTTCAGGATTTTGCCGATTCTGTTCTTGTACAGCGTTTGGTCTCAACGCACTTAGGTCGGTATCAGCAATTTGGCCGATCCATCATAGTGCTCATTTGCATCAGATGAATCAGAGTCCTTCTTCATTGTAATTATATTCAATTACCGGGTGCGTGGAGCACAGTTTAATCCCATTTGAAAAATATTGTAAAACGAACATAACTCAATAAATATATTTTGTTACTGTACTCTACGTCCCAAGTTAACGAGTATAACAGCAAAATAAGCGGCGATAGCCCGCTTTATTGCTTGGTTGTTAGAAGTTAACAGAAAATTTTATACAGAAAATACTGGTGTAATAGAATTTAAATCTTTAATGAACAACTAAAATAAAACCGGTTGATTGGCTGTTCAGCATCTTACTCTACACAATTGGGTGGATATCTGATATTATATATAACCAATTGTGTGGCTACATTTTATACTCCGATACACACAATGAAACCAGATTCAATATTTCTCATTATGATTCCAGTATTCTTCGTCTGGTTCTTCTTGGTAAGAATCATGAAAAAATCCCGACTCATCACAAGAACTTTTGATCCAGCCTGGAATACCTTTTGCGTTATTGAAGTTAACACCGTTCAAAAATTTTTCTCCATACGGTAATGTGATAGAGTAGAGTACATCTACGAGATCAATATCTTCTAAATCAACATATTCTAAATCAACATATTCTAATTCGTCATAATCATAGTAGATACTGGCACCTTCAAGGTCAGCTCCTTCGAGGTTGGCATAGTTTAGATTTGTTTCCCTGAGATCGGCACCTACAAGCTCGGCTCCTTTGAGATTGGCAAAAGAGAGGTCTGCTCCTTTTAGTTTGGCACCACTGAGATTGGCTTCACTGAGATCAGCTTCACTGAGATAGGCGTTTTCGAGATCGGCGTTTTTAAGATTGGCGCTTATAAGGTTGGCTTGTTCGATATTAGCGTTTGTGAGATCGGCTTCTATGAGGTCGGCTCCTTTGAGATTGGCAAAAAAAAGGTCTGCTCCTTTTAGTTTGGCACCTATGAGATCGGCTTCACTGAGATCGACCTCACTGAGGTTAACATCCTTTAAATAAACTTTCCAAATCACTAATGTTTCTTTCATCAATGTTACAATACCTGAATATTCTACATTTTCAAAAAATAAAGATTCAATTACAGTATTGGCCTTAAAAAGTTCAGGTTTTTGAGGACAAGGCATAGTTTGTATTGATGGAACTCTACTTAATGTTTCTTTCCTTATTTCTTTAATTCCCAATTGAGCAAAAAAACTGTTAGCTCTATTTTCTATCACATCAACTCTTGCTTCATATCTTTGTGATGCAATACCAAATAAAGCAATATAGACAGAAAATATTCCAGATACCCATATAAGAAATGTAGCGGGCGGTCTAACACCTGTTTCAGGATTGATTGGGGGGCTAATTTTTTCCCATGATTTAGTTAGAATAAATCTAAACGGAATGAATTCCCATAGAAGCCATTTAATTATGAATTTCCAAATAAAGGTATAAATCAGGTAATACCAAATAATGGTGTAAACTGGATAATCCCATAGAATACATTTAATAAATAAAAGCAATGATTTTATTTTGTCTATTAACAAAACAACTTAATTCCTTATTCTTTACTTCAATAATCTCATTTTTATTAACGAATATATTGCGATTTAAACAATAATAGTCAAAAGAGATTAGCAGCTATTTACAAAATACTATACAAAATGTATCAATCGTATAGTTTTTTAATTCAAAATTCTCCTAAAGTTTTCCTATCATTTAAAAAAATGAATATTAGCAAAAACAATAATAAGTATTAACATCATAGGAAAAAAAAGAAAAAAATTATAAAAAAACAACAATAAAAAACTTAAACACATAAAAAAAGTTGTTCTAATGTATATGGCCTTTGCTGCTCTGTATTATATACCTCAACGTACTTGGTTGTTGTCAAAATTAAACTGGTTGCGTGGCTGTCCAGCGACATATTAACGCACTTGGATGTTTCCAGAATATATAACCCGGTTGCGTGAATGCAATCAAACCCATCATAGCACCAAAGATAGGGACGTTGTTGATAAATCATACAAACTATCTATTAAGTTTCTTAAGTTTGTATGCTTTGTCAACAACATTTCAATCTCTTACGTGTTTTGTTGGATGTCCGAGCAGCAAACGATTTCAATGGGTCTCAAGCTTTAATTTTCGTGTTTTATCAAATGTCCGCGCAGTATAGTGGAACTTGATATCATTCCTTGAAATTTATTGCACAAACAAACTTTTAAGTAGTCATTTGATTTTCTAACAGTCCCATCTACGTCCCAAACTGGTGAAAACGATAATAAGTTAATCAACGAGTCCGGTTATCATGATATTTGGGGGGATAGCCAACAAATGAACTATTGTCAATATTCAATATTAATTATCAAATTAGATAGTTTGCAAACTTTAAAAAAAATATTCTATAAAAAAACTATGGCATGAATTATACTAAACCGCAGAATTAACTATTATTAAGCTGTCTGTTATATTAAAATCCGCGTAATAAGCAATTTCAGTGACTCTCAGCTCGCATTTTCGTTACTTGTTGAATGTCCGCACAGAAATCGAATTCAGTGGTTCTCAGCTCTCACTTTCGTTTTTTGTTGATTTTCCGCGTAGTATCCAATTTCTGTGGCTCTCGGTCATTCCTTAAAGTTTGTTGCACAAACAAACTTTTTAAGTAATCATTTGATTTTCTATCAGCCATCTACGTCACAAACTGGTGAGTATAACATCCAAATAACCGGCATTTCAAAGCAATGTGAAGCGAAGCGGAACATTGCTTTGAAATGCCCGGTTGATTGACTGGTTATGTAAAATGTGATTTAAGCGAGTTTTGTCATTTTCAACTCATCGCCACATTACAATTGTATATCCACCACTTTGTCCTTGCACAACAAGGCTCAGTTCAGTGCCTCCTATTCGTTCAGAACAACGAAAACAGACTTTTATAGGTTCATATTTCTTAGAATGCCCATTTTGGGATCAAAATTGGCATCAGCGTATCAGCACAAAACCCTATCAGCACCCACCCTATCAGTCCCATCAGTCCCTATCAGTACCATATCTGCAAATATCAAATATATCTGTATATTTTTAATTCTAAGAAAAAAACTAAGCATTTCATATTACATATTAAAAAACTATTATTACTGAGAGAAAATAATTTCCTAATTTTATTGATACATAAATACAAATATATAATCTTTTAAACTTACAGCGTTGATTTCGACAGTTTAACCTATTTAAATTATTTGATTAATTAACATCAACTTCGTTTTGTACAGAAATTTTCAAATCAGAGCTAATTGTAACTGTCTGTTTTTATATGTAATAGCATAAATATCTGATATCGCAATTAATTTTATTAAATATTTGAATTTACATATGAAATTAATTAGCAAAATCAATATTCAACTGTCGAAATCAACGTTACAGGTTTAGTTCTTTAAGAATTTCTTGGTATGTTTTGGAACTATTTCGTTCTATGCTATCAACACTGTATTCAGACAAAAGAATATTCTTGATTATTTTTTGGATATCATCTTTGTTCACAGTGGGATCATTTCCTAATAAGGGAAATTCATGATAATATGCAAGAAACAGGTTTACAATAATATTATCATCTGTGTATTTATCATGTTCTGCAATATGAGTTTTAACTTCATCAATGTTTTTAATTAAAATTTCAAAATATTTTTTATTAGTTTCTAAATCAGTTTGAAAATGAATTTTATCGTAGACGGTTTGCTCAAAAGTACTGTCTAATTTTATACCGCAGGCTGAAGCATTTGGTTTGAAATTTTTACTTTGATTTTTTTGTTCAAATGCTTTTTTTCTTATTTGTCTCTGCTCCATATCAATCATCATATATATTTTTCTTGAATACTCATCAGAAGCAACAATGATAATACCCAAAATTAAACCTTCAATAGCCTTTTTCTCATATTTAAAAAACACTCTTTCTTGTGGTGGCTCATAGTTTTTAAGATTTTCTTGAATCATGTGCAAAGGAACTTGTTTGACATCATTTTTTATACTTGAATATTTATTTTGGTAAGCTTTACAGGCTTTTAGCATATATGCCGGAAAACCATGTACTTCTCTTAATATTACAATTTGATGTTTATCTCGAGTTGTAATAAAATTGCCTGTACCTTCTCCCGGCAATAGTCCAACCTTATGTTGAAAATATTTTGGAAGTCTTGATTTATCTTTATCTTCAATGCCAATTATAAAAAGTGTCTGTAATTCTTCACGAAATCTTGCCAAGTTAATAACTTTTTGATCTAACACAGCATAATGATGTGACAATCTATAGTAAGTATTCATACGATCCAGATAGTCTGGACCTCCGCGATCTAAAGATCTAAAAATTCTCTCTTCAACATTATATCGATCAAGCTCCTCGCAAAAAGGTTCTCTACAAGATTGTAAAAATAAAGATCGATAAGATTGAAATTCTTCCTCATGAAAATGAATAGCAGGTAAACCCAAGTCAGATTCAAAAGAATCGAAGTCAAAGTGTTCAAACATTTTTGAACTTTCCTGTATAATTTTTTTTGCAACTTCATAAACTTTTGATTCATTTTTATCTATTGGGTTATAAACATCATGAAATTCAGCAAGGGTGTTGGAATCAAAAACAACTTGGTCAAAAATTGATCTTGAAATATTAAGTTGATGATCATAGTGTTCTTCCATTTCACGATTTATTCTGTCCATCATGCTTTTTATTCTCTCAAGCCTTTCGATTTCTTTTGTCAAAAAAGGTATTATGCCTTCATTTTTTAAGTTGCCGTCAGTGTCTAAATACACTTCCATAAAACGTGTTACTGCTGCATAACGGATTGAGTATATTTCATTTAAAAATAAATTTCTCATCTTTCGAAGAGTTATTTCGAGCTGCTCTCTTTTTGCTTTTCTTTTGAACAGCATTATTTTTGATAAAATACTTTGAAGAATTCGATATTCATTGGTAAACTTCCTGCTTAATGTACTAGATCGATCATGCGAAGCTTTAAGTTCTTTTTGAGCAAATTCATTTGTTTTGCAACAAACTTCGTGAAGTTTGTTGCAAAACTCTAATGCAGGTTGAATTCCACCTAGTTTTTTGCATTTTATAATTGATCTTATTTCTTCTTTAATTGAATTTTTGGTATAAGATAAAAACTGTAAAATATATTCATCTATGCAGCTTCTAAGTTGTTTCATTCTATTATTTAGTACACTTCTTGTTTGTTTGATGGGGTGCATGCTTTTTATTGAATCACTGTACTCGGAAAATGTTAGAATAATGGCACTTTCAAGATAATCTTGTACATCTTCGTAATCCATTGTGATTAGTTTTTTAGACAAATCAAAAGGTTGGTTTTGGCTTTCTTGATCACATATCAAACTTTTATCCTGAATGAAAGCCTTCACAACCTTATCAATATCAAGTTTGTTTATGTCTTGAGGCCTTAGGAAAAAATGCATGATTATTTTTTGAGCAAATTTTGCTGCAGCTAACTCTAATATTTGTTGCCTCGGAAAACGAATAATTGTTAAGCCCATGCTGCTATAGCAAAATGGAATGTCTCTATCATCAAGAAGCGAAGTGTAATGACTTTTATTAACACGATAACGCCATATATGCTCTGCTACAAGCGTGCTGGAGTTAATAAAAATAAACTCTGAGAACATTTCAGGTAATTGAGAAGCCTCTTCAATATTAACATATTGATTTGAGAAGCCAAATAAATATATTAAATCATAAGGTTTATTAATGGTTTTATATGAAATTATATCCTTATAAATTGAGTGAAAAGAGGTATCAGAGCGCATATAATAATTTAATTCTTTTAATGATTCGTATGTATTTGCAATTGCTCTGTCTCCGGCTTTTGCTGCATAAATTTCGCCAAGAGCAAATAGACCGCGTACTTCAATATCGTACGGTATGTCTCCTTCTTCCAGAAGGTTTTTTAATAAAAACCCCAAGTCTAAGAACATTCCGGCACCTGTGCCACCTGCTAACGAAGCAACAACATAAACAGAAAGAGGTCTTTCGACAATATGATCACCAAATTCAATTGGTATTGAAAATAATTCTCTAATTTTTTCCTTAATTTTGCTATAATTAAAAAAAAATACCAGCCGACCTAGAGGTTTAACAGCATAAGTTCCCATTTTTAATTTATTTACATTGGAATAAAGAATTTGTTCTTTGGGAAACCATTCTTGAACAGATGGTTCATTCCTAACGGTTTTTTCAGAAATATCTTCTGCTGAAATTATTAATATTTCTTCAGGTTTAAGATTAAAATCGGCAATATCAATATTATGCTCTGGAAAAAGTGTTTCCTTTGGATCCTCAGTATCTATAAGGAGAAATCTAAGGTATGGGCATATTTGGTCCAAAGGATGACCAAATTCTTCAGTCACACGCCTTTTTAAGTTAATGATAGCATTCATTCCTGTACCACCAAGTCCAATGACAACAGTTGGTTGTATTTTTCTATTATTAGATTTGAACGACATGATATTTTTCCTAAAATAACTTAACTACTTAAGTTTCGCAGGAGATTTGAACTAAATATTTTCAATGCTTCATAGGATTTTAAAGGGTTAATTGGATTTAGTGTGCAAAAAATTTATGATGCTTGACATGTAATATTGTCAAAATTGAAAAAAATAAATTATTGAAAAAGGTAACTTCAAAAAATTCATTTTCGGCTTTTTCAAGCTATATTCTAGTTTCAAGCATACCAAATTTTGTCGATTTCCTCATAACCATTTAAATGCTTTGACTTTTATTGTTCGAAATCAACTGCGAAACTTTAGTTATTTATGTTTCATTATTCAAGATGAATCTAACTGCGCGAACATATTCGTAGTTGCCGTACTTCCAGTCTACGAGTCCGTTGAAGAAATCGACTTCGAACATACCACTAGAAGAGATAGTATCTGAACACCAGCACCAACGTTGTTCTTTACAAAAAACCGGTTTTATATATAAACCATTATTCGTTTTTTTCTTCTCTAATAAGGAAATAAGCTCATCAAGTGTTGGTAATCGCCAGTCATTATATCCAGCAAAGTTTTCTTTATTTAACCGATATATATAAGCATTTACGTCTGTAAAAATTAGCCATTCATTGGAACCACTCTTCTGCCACATCAAACCTGTTGAACGATCAGTTATAGTATTATCGCTATTGTCTACATAATCGTTTTCAATGTAATGCTTAGGTCGCCTGTTACTTAAGAGGTTATCTATTTCTGTTTTTGATAATATTTGAGATTTACTGTTAAGCTCACGCTTTAATGGATTTTTTTTATTTAATTTCGACTTTTTTACAGTTTTCTCAGCTTTTTCTTGTTTAATAGATTTCACATTTTTTAGCCCTTTTTTCTGTTCTGGAATAATGGCTTTTAATATCCGTTTTAACCCCTTTTCATAGCTTTGATAAAGATCAGTCTGGTGAATATCGTTTATGCGATCATCTTGAGGTTTGCAGTCATCAATTTTAACAGGTATTAAATATCGCATAGATGGAGGTTTTTCCTCAAGCATATCTAAGCCCATCTTCATTTCTTTTTGGACATACCCTGCTTTTGAAACTGAGTTTGAAGAGAGAATTGCAAGAAAATATGAGCTTGTCTTAATAGCCTCTTTTATTTTTAGTCTCCAGTTATCACCAGGCAAAATTTTTTCTTGGTCTAACCAAGGATCAACACCTGATTCAATAAGATCAGAATAAAGCTTTTTAGCCATCTCTATATCTTCACGAGCATAACTTATGAATACTGTTGGCTTTTTTTCATCCATGTATTTTTTAACCATTGCATTTGATTTTTACGAATAGGGGTAATGATTTAGTTAGCGTATAAATGTATTTAATCGACAATATACTTTTCATTATTTATAACATAACATAACGATAGTTGAAAAGAGTTAAAAATATTAAAACCTTTAACACAAATACCCAAATACCTGTTGATTTTGTCGAACTTAGTTCGTTGACAAAATAATAACCGATTGCTTGTTGCACAGCGATCTGCCCCACATTCTTTGGTGTAGAGATGATTTTAAACCGGTTGCGTAAACATTCAGTGCGCATGCTCATTTAGAAAATTTTGTAAAACAAAATGACAAAATGAAATCAAGAAGTATTAAGTATTTTCTGCATTTTTAGGAATTCCGGGGACATAGGAATTCCGGGGACACCTTGAATTCCGTGAATTCCGGACATGAATTCCGGGGACACCTTACTTAATTATTCATAAATCGGGGGGACACCAGCTTTTTTTAATTTCAAAGTCCGGTTTAATAGGGTTACAATCTTTTCAATAAACTGTTCCTTTTCCAATGGTCGGTCTATTCTTTCGTGTTTTTGAAATAATTCAATATCAGCTCCCTGAATTGCGTGGATGCTCAGCCTCGATTTCCAGGCACTTAGGTTGCCGGTTCTGTTTTTGCTCAGCGTTTAGTCTAAACGTACTTGGGTCTATTTAAGTAATTTTGCCGATTCTGATCTTGCACAGCGTTAGGTCTCAAGGCACTTGGGTCGATTTCAGCAATTTTGCCGATTCTTTTTTTGCACAGCGTTTGGCCACAAAGCACTTTTGTTAAGGTCTGTTATTTAACCGATTGCGTTGAGGCTCAGCGAACTGACCCATCATGGTAATCATTTAATCAGACGAATCATGGTTCTTCTTCATTGTAATGACATACAGTTACCGATGCTTGGATACTCAGTTCCAGTCACATTTGAAAAATATTGTAAAACGAACATAAAATCAATGAATACATTTTATTACTGAGCCTCAAGCCCCTAACTTACGAGTATAACCAGGGATTATATAGTTTTTTTTTTGCGATCAAATATGAATTTTGGGATATTAACAAGAAACTTGATAACAACTTATACCGGATCTATTTTCCAATCATTTCAATTTTTCCATAAA